>Ga0316219_1000079_pt1 | contig 137403 bp, 96 predicted proteins | sample TBH18003PmetaG_FD_203635 | JGI IMG/M metagenome (GOLD analysis project Ga0316219, IMG submission 203635) | Freshwater microbial communities from Trout Bog Lake, Wisconsin, USA - TBH18003P | ecosystem: Environmental > Aquatic > Freshwater > Lake > Hypolimnion/Profundal zone | place: USA...
TAAAAAACATGGTCGGAAGGCCTATAGCTTGTTTAAGTTTGGGTTGATCTTTTTGGCCCATACGCTGCTGAATCCCTTGTCAATAAACGATCTTGAAAATTGTATTAAAATTTTGTCATGTACTTAGCAGACTTTTATAATCTGGATTCCTCCGAACTTAAAGAAATTGTAAAAATCGTCGAGGAGCATAAAGATGAATTCATCGAAAAGTGGAACAGGCATTTTAGAATGTAAGCTTACCAGTATCAATGATATCGGGTTTTGGGTCCTGGTCGGCGATAAGGAATATTTTATTCCGTTTGCCGATTACCCCGGGTTTAAAGAATCGTCAATAGATCAGATCTTTCAGATTCAATTCTTACCGCCTTCGCAGCTTCAGTGGAAAGATCTTGATATAGACATCGAACTTGACGCATTGTCAAAACCCGAGTCATTCCCATTACTTTGTAAAAAGTAGGATTCCGGTATTTTCAGCCTTAAACGGCCTTATTGCAATTTTTGCCTTGAACTCTGCGCTAAATGTTTTTCTTGATCTTTTAACATGACAGAAATGTTAAAACGTACAAAATTCCTGTCTAATTACTTTAGACCACTATACGTTGACCAGCCTTTCCAACAAGCCCCGGTTCTGTTCATAAAAACTGAAATTTCCTCCTTTGAATTGCCCTCAACAAAAGTACTTTTGTTGTGTAAAAGAATTGCATGTACGAGATCTACCTGTTAAACGATCTTAATCCCGGCAAACTTCGCAAGACATTTGACAAAACCCTGGAAGAACTGGCATTGGGGAATTTTGCGGCGGCAGAAGTAAAGAAAATGCCCAACACTGGCTATTACAGGGCAAAGCTTGACCAGGATAACCGTCTTTTATTCCGCTTCGGGAGGTATAATGAACAGACCTGTCTTCTGGTACTCGAGCTAATACTCAATCATGATTATGCAGGATCAAGGTTCCTCAGAGGTGCATCCGTTGACGAATCGAAACTTCAAGCCCTGAATAACGGGGGCGCATTGCCTGCCGAAGATATGCTGAGCCTGCCTTACGTCAATAAGAGGTACCCCAAATTCCACTTGCTCGACAAAGTCCTTTCGTTCGACGACCTGCAGGAGGAAATACTTCAGTTTCCATTACCCCAGATCATCATCGGTTCGGCAGGCAGTGGAAAAACGGCCCTGACCCTTGAAAAGATCAAGATGCTTAAAGGCCGCATACTGTATGTAACTCTTTCATCTTACCTGGCCGAAAATTCCTCGCGATGGTATTATTCTCATAATTTCGAGAACGAACAACAGGAAATTGACTTTCTCTCATACAGGGAATTCATCGAGACCATCAATATACCGGAGGGAAAGGAGATGGATTTCAGGACTTTCATGCGGTGGTTTTGGGGATTCAGGCAATCCACAGGCCTTAAAGATTCCCATAAAGTATATGAAGAATTCAGGGGAGTGATCACCGGGATGGATATTTCCAAAGAGTATCTGCCCTCAGCAGATTACCAGTCGCTCGGTGTAAAACAATCGATTTTTCTGAGCTCCGAGCGTGAAACTGTATATGCCCTGTTTACGAAATATCTGTCTTTTCTGAAAGAAGAAGGGTACTACGACATCAACATGTATTCCCATCGTTTGATGGAACTATGCATGCCAGTATATGATTATATCGTTGTGGATGAGGTACAGGATTTCACCAACATCCAGCTTTTTCTCATCCTCAAATCCCTGGTTAAACCTGCAAATTTCATCCTTTGCGGAGACGCCAACCAGGTGGTCCATCCCAATTTCTTTTCCTGGTCGCACCTCAAGACCATGTTCTACCGCCAGGACCTTAGGGGAGATGATATCCGCATTCTTCATGCAAATTACAGGAATTCACAGGTCGTATCCGATCTTGCAAACCGGCTGCTCAGGCTTAAGATCGCCCGTTTCGGTTCCATCGACAAGGAGAGCAATTACCTGGTGAAAACTGTTTCACAAATCCCGGGTGAGATGGTGTTTTTAGAGGAAAAGAATAAAACCGTGGCCGAACTTGCACGTAAGACAGGAAAATCGGTGAATTACGCGTTGATTGTACTCCGTAACGAGGACAAACAAAGAGCAGCAAGCCTGTTCCCTTCTCCCTTGCTCTTCTCGGTACAGGAATCCAAAGGGCTGGAATACGAGAACATTATCCTCTGCAATTTCATTTCAGATAATGCTGCCGAATTCAACGATATCTGCGAGGGGGTGAGTTCCGAGGCTGTTCATGGTTCGGAACCTGTTTATTCAAGGGGCAGGGACAAGACCGATAAATCACTCGATGCCTATAAGTTTTATATCAATTCCTTGTACGTGGCTATTACCAGGGCCGTGAAAAACGTCTATATTGTCGAAAAGGCCAGGGGTCATAAACTAATTAGTTTGCTGGGGATTTCCGAGGATGTGAAGGAAAGGATCATTAAAGAGGATGTTTCGACTGCGGATGAATGGAAGCGGGAGGCCCGGCGGCTTGAAATGATGGGCAAGGCCGAACAGGCCGACGCCATCCGGAAGAACATTCTGGTAACCATCAAACCCAACTGGGAGCCGATGACCATTGAGAAGTACATGGCCGTGAGGGAAGAGGCGCTCAATCCCGAAAACTTCAACAAAAAAGCCAAGGACAAGCTGTTTGATTTCGCATTGATTCACAACCAGGTGCTGATCCTTGAAAAACTTGCCGGCCTGAATTACCGCAAAGCCGAAAATTATGAGGCGGAACGCAGCTCCCTCTTCCGCAGGTATTACCAGTATTACAGAGACGACAACCTGAAAATGGTGGTGCAGGAAGTGAATAAATACGGGATTGATTACAGGGATGTGCACAACTTCACACCCTTGCATTCGGCGGTGTTCTCAGGGGCTGTGAAGGTGGGCACGGCCTTGCTTCAAAACGGGGCCAACCCTGAATTACAGGATACTTTTTACAAGACTCCCTTGCAGATTGCCCTGCAGCAGGCCTTCATCAACCCCGATTATGCCAAAAACAAACTGGGGAAGATCTATCCCATGCTGCTTTCGGGTTCACTTTATATCCAGGTAAAGGGACAGCTTATCAAGATCGATCCCCATAAAGCCGAGTTCCTGATGGTGAATTTGTTTATAGCCATGCAATCGGCCATCATGCAAACAAAAAGCCATTACCAGGCACAGGGCTTGCTGGTCGATGACCTTATGAGCCACATCAGAGAATTTCCCGAAACCGTGCTACCTGCATATCGTAAAAAACGGGAATACTGGCTGGCGCTTCTGGCCAAACACGAAAGCGGCAGCAATAATCCTTATTGTAAAAAACTTTTCTACCGTGTTCAACGCGGAGCATACGTCCTGAACTCCTCCATGATGATCCGGTTCGGGGAAAACTGGATCCCGGTTCATGAGATCATCAACAGCCAGGGGATTAGTCTGAACGACATCATGGCACATTCGGAGGAAAAATTCCGGAAAAAAATGGAAGAGAGCAGGTTGAAATGGGAAAAGGAAAGGAAAAAACATGAAAAAGAGCTGAGGGAGCGTGAGCAGTGGGAGCGTGAGCAGTGGGAGCGTGAGAGGTATGGGTGGTATAAGAATAAGTAATGATGTACGATGTACGATAATTTTTATTAAACAAAGAACCTTGATGCTTTAACAAATCACAATTATGTCCAACCACCAGAACCAGCAGCTTTCGCCCGAAAAATACATACGCACCAGGGCGCGCACTCTTCCCATCGGGACCTGTTATATCAACGCAAACTGGAGGGATTCAGGTCTGGCTGTTATCTTCGTATGCCGGCGTCACATCAACGGTCATATTACCCATGCGGCCTATATGGTAGATGTTTTTTGCCTGGGCCTGAAAGAAAGCTTCTGGACATTCAACCAGGATCCCCTTGATTTCAAAGACTTCATGGAGAAGCAGCAACAGGCGAATTCGCAGGGGGTCCCCCTGATGAAAACAGATTACGTTTTGGTGCACAATATTATTTACGGAGCTATTGAATATGCCGGTGAGTTTGGGTTTTTTCCGCATAAATCATTTGAAACATCCAGGTTCATGCTTGAGGAGGATGACGATCATATTGAGGTTATCGATCTGGAGTTCGGCTATAAAGGGAAACCCCTGTACATTTCAAGCCCTGGCCGGCCAAACGAGAGAAACAGGGTGCTGGCCCAGCTTGATAAAAATCCCGGCAAGGGCAATTATGAATTTATAACCGAGGCAGATCTTCAGGAATTTTATGAAAAAGAAGATGAGAAACAACGTGAGAAGGCCAATTACCATGATCCTGAAGTGAAACGGGGAATTATCGAAGACTTTATGGCCCGGGCAGAGGGTCCCTTTGGGCCTTTAATGGATAATGCCGGCAAGTTCAGGGAAATGATCGAATTGACCGATACTGTTTTTTACGAATACATGGTCTCTGAAGCAGAGTTTGACAAAGCTTTGGAAACAATAGAAGGCCTGTTTGACTTCAGGATTTCCGATGAGCTTTTTTCCGATGAAATGCTGAAAGGAGAAAGCCCTGTTCCCCTCGGTCCAAACGAGATCAGGATGCAGGCCGAAAGGCTGCTTACCTTGTCGTCAGAAGGGCGAACCACCGATGGACTGAGGCAATCGCGTGCAATGATGGAGAAGTATCCGGGATTTCCAGTATTCACCTTCCTGTATATGAGGCTTATGGAGCAAAAGGAAGGGATAAGCAAGTTAATGCCAAAGCTTGAGAAATACGTCATTCAATATCCCGACTACCTCCCGCTCGCATATATGTTTGCTGTTTCTTTCCTTTTGAACAAGCCCGAAGACAGTTCACGCCAGATAGGAAATTCACTTCACCTGAAGAATTTTTATCCTCATCGTAAAACCTTCAGCAAAGAAGAAGTCCTGCTGTATATCCATATGTTAACGATCAACTACAGCAATTCAGGAGAATTCGCGTTGATCGAAGAAATAATCAGTTTCATGGACAATAATTTCCCCGGTATAATGCCCCAAGACCATATCTTCACTGCAAAACTGCTGAAGATACCTTTTGTAATGGAATGGTGCAGGAAGTGGATGGATGGTGCGGTTGAAGCATGATGTTTTTTCTCGCGACGGCTCGAAACTTCAGTCGAAAATGTTTTTCAGTATCTTTATAATCTGGATTCCGCCGAACTTAAAGAAATTGTAACAATCGTAGAGGAGTATAAAAATGAATTCATCGAAAAGTGGAACAGGCATTTTAGAGTGTAAGCTTGCCAGTATCAATAATTAATGGATCCTACAATATTCTATTTACCAACGAAAGCGAAACCGGTTATAATATCTGGAAGAAGACTTCATTGATCGGTGTTGACGGACAAAGACAACTTCCCTTGTAATGGCAGAAACAAAAATAGAATGGACTGAATTTACAGTGAATCCTTTTTTATTCAAATGACTGCGGATGAAATTCCTCGATTTCATTAATATTGCAGCATTAACAAGATCAAGCTATGAACATTCCCTTAGATCATTTCGAGCAGATCATAGACGAGGTTATTCTGAAGAGGGGGCTTGATTATTCCTCTTATATCCTCTGGGACCGTCGTTATAGCATATCCTGTTGTGAAGGCAGCATTTTAATCATCGCTGCAGGATCAATCACAGGAAGAATAATGCCATTCAGTGGAGTATTCAGAGTTTTTTCAAGGATAATTCCACGTGAGGTTGAAAAGGCAATACTTAATAGAGTTGTTCCCAGTATTCCCAGGATCTTATTTTCCCCCTCTTTATTTTCAAGAAAATCTTCCAGATTGTCTACATGAAATTGAAATTCTATTCCAAAATTGCCCTGAATTCCAATCACTTCCTCTTTTTCATTAATTCCATCCAGCAATACCTCCAAACGCATTCGAACATTTTTAAGTTCAAAATTAAAAGCAAAATTATGCGAATATCCGACCCTGAAATTGGATGGCTTTTGCGGATTGTCGATGAAAGCTTCTGATGGACTGACAATTGATTTAAAGACATTAATTTGGAATATGCTGATCGATTCCGGATTGATCTTACTCATGCGGCTATAATATTACAGGATTTTTTTTTAATGAGGACATTTTCCTCGTAGGCAATTTCCTTCTGATAATCATGGTTATTGGATTGAGCGTAAACTTTTAATACAACGTACTCTGTTTTATTGAATTTTTTGCTTGCTTCCAGAGGTGTAATCAGGATATCTTCATTGAATACCGATTCCATTTTGGAAATACTTTGAAGTGTAAGGTTATGCAGCCCTGAAAGCCACTTACTAACCTCACTGGTTTCTTTGCCTAATTTTTCGGCGAGGACCTTTTGGCTCCATCCTCTTTGCTCCAGGAGATTGCATACCTGTTCTGAAACAGCGAGATTCTTTTTTACAAAAATTCGGTTTTCAGGTAAAATCCTTGCTCTTAGACGATCTACAATACCTTTCGGATCATTTTTCATAATTCAATGATTAAATCTGGTTCAAATAGGATATCTGAATATTCATCATTCCATCGGATTGATCTGTCACGAAATAACTCATCAATCTTATTTGCAAAAGCATTAACCTGCTTAAAATGCAGTTTTACATTAGGACAATCATCCGGATATTTTTCTGTTTTGATTCCACCGTTGAATAAAAACACCACATGTTAATTAGCGACTAAACAATACAACCGAAGGTCTTCTTCAACTACAATGGCCAAAGTTTCCATTTGCCATGCAGGAGGAGGCAAAGCAGAAGCTTCACCATGTTTGGCTTCATGCCTGAAAAATCTATCTCTGATTGCCCCGTATTTTTCACCAATTTCTTCTAACCACACCAACAGCTTGTTCAGATCTGTTTCAATTTCAGGAACATCTTCCAACCTGTTCAAAAAATCAAAGAACTCATTAACTTCTTTCTTTTCGAAACGAATGGAATAGTACTGAACCTTTTCAAATGAAAAATCCTCTAGCTTTTCAATGACAGCAAAATTATTCACTTATAGGTTAATTTCCAAATTTATTTACTTAAAAGTTAATACTTATCATAAAAAATAAGATTCTATTACTCATTTTTTCCCAGATTCTGGCAGAAATTAGTATTTCCAGGCATACTTTCAGAATTCGAGAACAAATGACTGCTTATTATTCCAATCTGTCTCTTAATAACCAGCATATCATCTTTTTTCTTTAGGCCCCTCATTATCAAGTTTGAGGGGCCTTTTTGTAAACGGGAACTCAGTTGTTACAAAGTTTTGTATTTTTGAATGGTGATAAAAGTTATAAAGTCAAATAAACAAATATTCACACTTCTTGCAGTCATAGTTATAATTTTACTTACTCTTATTGTTTATCTCCCTTCCTTATCCACTGGTTTCTTTTGCTGGGATGATAAAACAGTTCCCTTGGCTTCAATGGTTAGAACCCTCAACCTTTCCCAGTTCAGGCTCTTCTTTTCTTCTTTTCATGCTGGGCTTTATCATCCGCTTACTACCTTGTCGTTTGCTATTGATTACAAACTTGGCCATGGAGATGCCCTGCCTTTTCATATCACCAACCTGCTTATTCATATTTTCAATACGGTTTTGATCTTTTACTTGCTGAAAAGCCTTTTTAATAATACGATTCTTGCAATCTTTATTAGCATTCTCTTTGGAATTCATCCTGCCCATGTGGAAGCTGTTGCATGGATCACATCCCGTAAGGATCTTTTATATTCCTTTTTTTTCATTCTCTCACTATTTTGTTATGTGGACTTTACAAAGAAGGAGAATAAGGCAGGTATTTATATTCTTACAATAATCTTCTTTCTTTTTTCATGTTTATCAAAAGTACAGGCAATAGTGTTTCCTTTGGCGTTGTTCCCAGTGGATTACCTGTTGAATCGACCGATGTTTTCAAAGAAAAGCATTCTTGAAAAAGTTCCGTTTTTTATTATTGCCATAGTTTTCGGTATCATAAATATCTTTGCCCAGAAGGATTACGGTTATTTTGAGTATAAAGCTGATTACTCATTTATTGAACAATGTATTACTTTCTCGTTCGGCTTTTGCAAATACTTGTATATTATTATTTTCCCGTTTTCCCTTTCGGTCTTTTATCCCTTCCCTTTTCTACCCGGAGGCCATTTTTCACTGATTTATTTTTGCTTTCCTATTTTCCTCTTGCTCTTTATTTTATTGATAGTATGGTTCATATCCCTCACAAAAAAAGATTATGTTTTCGGGGCAACTTTTTTCTTGATAAGCATTACTATTGTGCTCCTTATCCAAACCCACCGTGATGCTGTTATTACCGACAGATATACCTATATGGCTTCCCTGGGGATTTTCATTTTACTAACAAAGATTGTTATTGATCTTGTTTCAAACAAGGCGATCCTGAAATGGACTGTAACCGGTCTTGGGGTTGCTTATGCCCTTCTTTTTTTTAAAATCACCCTGGACAGGAATGAATTATGGACATCACCATATAAGGTTTTGGAAGATGCATCAAAACAATATCCTGAGTGTCCGATCATACTTAACTCACTGGCCAGTCAAGCAACAAATCTTGGATTATATGACAAATCGCTGGAATATCTTAATACTGCGATCAGAATGAATCCACGTTACACTGATGCTTACTTCAATAAAGGAATAACCGAGGAGCGTATGGGGAACTTTGCTGCAGCAGTTTCAGATTTATCGGTTTGTCTGAGAAATAATCCATATTATACTGATGCATATTTCGCAAGAGGAAATTTATTTCGGCAAATGGCTGAAACGGAGAAGGCTCTGATGGATTATACAAAAGTGATTATCCTGGAGAAAAATCATGCCGGAGCCTGGAATAATCGTGCAATTGTCAAAGGTCAGCTCGGTGATTTTTCAGGTGCGATAGAAGACTTGAATATGGCCATCATCCTTCAACCTGACATGGCACCTGCATATTATTTAAGGGGCGTTGCGAAATTTAAAACCGGGATAAATGGTTGTGATGACCTTCACAAAGCATTACAGCTGAATTATCAAAATGCCGAAAAAGCAATACAATTTTACTGCCAGTGATTGTATTCCATGCACGTACTTCGTAAAGGGTTGGTAAACTATATCTTGATTCCGGGATGTCAGTTGGTGTAATTTTGTTCCAAAACAATTAAACCCATTACCCAAAAAACAGATCATTGCTTAAGGCCTGCTGAAAAAGCTATTATCGATAATTGTTGACAATAGGTGGAAAAACCGGAGTTCTCGACCACCCTCTGCCGATTTTTGTTGACCATAATATCTTCTTAACCATCAACAGGATGAGGTGATCAGATTACTCCGGCGAAAACTAGTCAAAGTGATCGTTCTTTCCACCAGGGAAACGAGCAGCCTCACGATGTCGCGGGGGGTGTAATGCTCCCCGCTTGTCTCGTTGCTCATTTCGGAAAACTTCCGCAGAAGCTCCTCGAAGATCTGCCCCATGGCATGGTTATCCACCACATCGGGATGCAGGTCCACCGAACTGAACTTCTCAACCAGCAGGAACAGCCGGTTGTTCTTATGCAGCTTCTCCACCGGTTTATCCAGCTGGAAATTCTCGGTGATATCGTAGACGTTCTTCGAAAACCCGTTGATGTAGAGACGGTAATTAATATTGGTATTCTTCGGATCCTGCTTCAGCCGCTAAAGATCATACTTCGAAGTATTGTAAAATTCAGCCTTTATGCGACTGCGGATGACCGGCGAGGGGTGCAGGGCATAGATCTCATCCTTCCTCGGCTCGATCACACAATCCAGACGGCTCAGGATCACAAACGGTAAAATCACATCGCCATATTCGTGGGGTTTGAAGAGGCCGCGGAGCAAATCATCTGCAACATTCCATATAAAAGCCGAAAGCGTTTGGAAGTTCGACATCTCAGGTTTTTAGATGTTTGGTGTTATGGAATTGTAAAATTATGAGGTTCAGATTTAGTATCCAAGGCTATTCTTTGATTATCGGATCTTCTTCCAGGTCAAGTACCATTGAAAATATTTCGATTTCAAACCATTCGGAAAATATTTTATAAGTTCTGGTCTGAGGCCATTTATCTTCATCGGTGCACCAATCATTCAGTTCATTGTCGAAAATCAATTCGAAATGCTTCTTAACCCATTTTAAAACCTCTTCATTGTTTTCCATCTCCCGCACCAGGTAGATGTTGTTTTCATCGTTTTGATTGATCGGCTCTTCCTCGGGCATCACCTGATTCAGCCAATCGAAATATGGCTTCTTTGGCCTGACAATGATCGCGTTACGATCAATCGACTCATAAAATTCCGGGATTGGGGTCATGTTCATTTTTTTAATTGTATATCATCGGCCTGGTCTTGAACATCATAGCCGGATTTTATCATTTTGTTGACCTCAACAAAATGATCCGGGACATTCTCATTTGGGATGCTGCTCATAAAGACATTTCTATTTTTTCCTGGATTTTTTCACTGATTTCAGGAGTTTCTTTTCTTCACTTTCCAGCCGACGTTTTACTTTATTTACATCTTCCACTGGTGGTAAGCTTTCAGGTTTTACCCCTCGCTCAAGCAGCATTTTTCTAACAGCCTGATTATTTTCGACGTGTTCTCTGGAAATAGATGTCCCTCCCTGGAGATCTTTCTCGGTGACATTATGGCTGGTCAACTCTGTTGCAAAATCCTTAGCTTTAATTGTGAGGGTAGGCAGGAAATCAGCCAATGGTCTTGTTTCAGGAATCATTAATTTCTTCTTCATGTCGGAAGTCGTAAATCCACCAAATAAAGCTCTGTCTCCCTGAGATCGGATGATGGCAAACCCTTTTTCATCTACGCCTCTTTCATAAATCAATCCAGAAAGTCTCTTTTCGGTTTTTGAAAGCTTCTCTCTGGCAATGTCTCTTGCAATATCAAGAAGTCGTTGTTCAATTATCTCCTGCTTTCTTGTCTGTACCGCAAAATAGGTCTGGGCGAAGGCAATTTCATTTTTATTCGGATCACCATTTTGCGCAACCAGATAACAGGCATAACGGGTAAGAGCTACATCATCTATCATACGTTGAGCTCCTTTCCCGAGATCGATCATTTTGTTGACGTCAACAAAATGATCGGCGGTTTTCTCTTCCAATTTTTCACAAGCGATTTTAGCCTTATCAATCACTTTCCGAAAATTCCGCCACTCAGTATATCCTAAAATTTCCTGCAATTCACGACCGCTCCAGCACTCAATTCCCTCGTATATGTAACAAGCTTCCTCGAATTTCTCAAATAATTCCCGAATGACCTCTTTTTTCATAATTATAGTATTTGGTGCGTTTAGGCCAGCTGAAGGTCAGACATGGCCTTAGTTCGTGTTGGTAAAATTGGTCCATTTCGGTTTTAGGTTTGAACACCCCCCTTAGCACATCAGCAGTTACACTCCAAATCAACAAAGATAGTTCCTGAAACTTCGACATTTCAGGTTTTTAGATGGTTTGTGTTATGGAGGAGTAAATTTATAAATATCGAAATTAATATCCAAATTACATAGAAAAATTATTAAAGGCTTATTCTGGGTCCAATCAGACTCAGAATCTTTAATAAATTATTACCGGATCCTTTCTGTCTTCAATTGCTCACCCAGTGAAATACATCCCTGATAAGGCACCAGCGGTGGTTGTTTGTGCGGGTTTGAACGCCTTCCATCCACCTTTTTTTCAGCATGGCAGTGGTGCCTTCGGTATCCTCGATCTGCAGCCAATAATCCATGTACCTGACCAGGGGAAGGGCGTCGGGCGGCATGAAGTAGGCGATCAGGAGCGGGCTCCCGAAGTTGCTGGGTATGACGGCGGTAAACCCCGGGTGTGACATGGCATAAGCCCGGGACTGTTCAACAGTCCAAATAGCAAAATCAATATCGTTGCGGGAAGCAAGTTCATAATAGTTGTCAATCAGGACCTTCGGATTATTCGGGAAAAGGAGATTGCTGATCTTTATGAGGACGGGGCTGGTGAAAATTCCTACCCGGTATTTTGTATTTCCCATCACTTTTTCCCTGGTAGTAAGCTCCCTTGCAATCTTTCCCCTGGCCAGGAGCGCAAGCGGACTTTGAAAATAGGGCCGGGTGGCCGGGAGTGCCTGCAGCCTTTCGTTAGTTACAAAGATCCCTCCTATCGCTATGTCGAACTCATGGTTTACCAGGTCTTCTTCCATACCGGACCACTGGAACGGGATGAACTGCAACTTCAGGTTAAGATCCCGGGCAAGATGGTACATGTTCTCGACGTCATATCCCACGAGTTCTCCGTACTTATTGAAATAACAGAAAGGTATGACCCCCGGGTTGTAACCGACCTGCAGGACCCCTGTTTTCCTGATATTATCCATCCTGAAATGTACTGCTGAATCATGAACCACGGGTGGCTTGGGCTCACCGGGCCTGTATACTACTGCATTGACGCCGGCAGCCAGTTCCCCGGGAAGCCTGTACTGGAGATAAGGCAGGTTCCGCTCCAGGAACAGTTCCGGGCTGAATGCCCTGAGCAACAGGGTAAACCCCAGCAGAACAATGATCCCACCTGCAAGCGAAGTGAAAAATTTTACCGGGTTGAACTTCAGCATGCCGTAAAAAGAAAAGGTGGCGAGCAGGGCTGTAAAAACAAAGCCCATCACGCTGAGGGCTACCTGTCCGTATCTTGTGAAAATGGTGGTTGCCGCATAAAGGTCTTCGGTGCCCGGGGGCACTTTGAAAACAGATGATAAAAAGTTGATCGCATTTACCGCGGCACTTGGGGTGCCTATGGTGGAAATCAGCGTAAGCGGAGGCAACAAAATCCTCTGGGTAAGAGTAAAGTCTATCTTGTAAAAAAAACCGCAGAAATATATGAACAGCAGTACGCCCAGGTTCCCGAGCTGTGCGAAGGGATAGGCCAGGGAGATATTCGTACCTATCACATCCTTCAGTTTCTCATCGTTGATGTTCCTGTCCCTGAGAAATTTTTCAATTGCCTGGGTTATGATGGGAAGCGCTACCACACTCAGGGTCGTTACCAGAGCAAGGATGAAAGCCCCTTCCAGTTCCTTCATCAGTTCCCTGTACTTCAGGGGTACCAGGGATGTGATCAGCACCGGGAGTATCCAGAAGGTGAACAGGGCGGACCCGGCAAGGAAAACAATGATATACAGCAACAGGCCTTCGATCTCGGTCATCATCATGGTCCCCGCAACATTCGCAAACAATGCAAAAACACCGATGGGGGCAACAAGGACCACCCAGTTCCAGATGGTAAGGCTGGCGCTTTTAACAGTCTCCATAAGATCCAGTAGGGTGTCCTTATGTGAGACCTTCTGCATTGCCACACCATAAAGCAAGGTGAAAGCGACCACGGCGGGAATGTAATTTCTGGAGATATCGCTGAAGATGTTCCCCGGTACGAATATCGAAACAAAATCCACGTTCCTGCTTGCTGCATTATTCACAATGGCAACGGGCGCCAGTGGTTTCGGGAACACCAGGGAAAGCAGCATCATTGCAGCCAGGATGATGACCCATGCAAGGACGAAGATGAACCATCCCCGTTTAAGCATCAGCTTTGCTGTGGGTGAATCCATTTTGCCCAGCCCGTGCAGCAGGGATGCGACAAGATAGGGATATACGCACATGGCCAGGAGCTGAACGTAAGCCTTGCCCAGGAATTCCAGGTAAGCAGCGTAATCACCGATGACCAGTCCGGTGAGTATCCCAAGGACAGCCCCGGCGAGGACCCTGGCGGCAAGTTTACCGGTATTTTGTCCGGGGGACGGGGGGTTGATGTTCATGGACGGAATAATTCCAATTCCTTTTTTTATAATCCCTGGTTTTTACGGCATTCCTGCGAGGTGGATGAGTTTGAGGTACTGCACACTCTCTCCGGCCCGGATCCTGCACAGCAGCAGACCCGTTGGGAGTGTTCCGCCAGCTATGCTGACCACCCGTGTTCCCGGCTCCATAATCCCTTCATCCAAAGTTGTTATCAACCTCCCTGTGCCGTTATAAAGTTCGATGGTCACTTGTGTACTATGGGACAGGCGGAACTGAACCGTGGTTCTGTCGCTGAAAGGATTGGGCAGGGCCTTTGCAGGGTCTGAGCCCGCCCCTGCTTCTGCAGGACCGGTTCCCCAGTTTCCGCCGACCTGTGTTCCTCCCGATTCCCGGTATCGTGCAATGAACTCCTGGAAATAGAGATTGTTGATGGTCGCATCATGTATGACGAGCATGTTCTCATCGTTCCCTTTCTGGGCAGGCAGCTCCCAGTTGAAAGAGCCTGTGGTCACGATCTTTTCCCCGGCAGTGGTGTCGGCGTTGATGAGAGAGTACTTGTGATGGAGCAGGCCTGGAAGAGTATCTATGAAAACATCTGCAGGAGGATCCCAGGCTCCTGCCACCGTTTTTCCCTTCATGGGTGGGAAAGCCGAGCCCTTTTTCACCGAGCAGGAGGAGTCGAAGACCCCGCCAAGGTTGATGCCTTTCATGAAAGTTTCATGCAGTGCGCTCTCGATGGACGGGTAGACGAACTTAAGCATTGAGAAATAAATGCTTTTCACGGGTTTGGTGCTGAACAGGCTGATAAGGGTGTCGGCAATGCTGTCGGTGGGGGCGAAATAAACCTCCATTGGGATACCCCCTACATTCAGGATATGGGCCAGTTCGCCTTTCTTTTCGGTCCCGAACCTCGACCTGGAAATATCAGGCTGGTCGGTGTGCGAACCCCACATCTCCTCGAATTCCCGGGTGTAAACCTCGCATAGGGACTGGTCCTGTATGATGATGATATTGTTTCGGTCGCTGTGGAACTGGGTATGGGTGACATTGGTAGAACCAGTCCAAAGGTACTGGTCGGCCGGGCTGGAGTTGTGCCGGTGGTCGAAGATCCAGAACTTGTCGTGCATGGTGAAGGTGGTGTCGAAATTCCTCGGGACCACCTGTATCCCATGCGCTACCAGGGTGTCGATATCGGAGGTGAAGGGAGTGTAATCGTAAACAAATCTGATTTTCACGCCTCTCTCTTTTGCCCTTATAAGGCATGCCGCTACAGAATCCTCATCATCAAAGTACCAGGTCGTGATGTCTATGCTGTGGCTTGCCTTGTTGATCTGCTCCATGAAGAGCTTCTGGAAGTTGGCATTCCCGCTGGCGGGTGTTCCTGTGCTTACCGAAGTATCCACCGAATGGTTGAACCATAGGGTGACTTTGCCTGATGAAGACGACCCTGTAATGAAATACCCTGTTGCAGAATCACTTCCCCCGGCATTAACCGATTTTATTTGATACCTGTACATGACTGCGGATTGCAGATTCCCAATTGGCATCGAATGTTCGGTGACAAGTGAAGTCCGCCTTGCGGAGTCGGTGTAGGCCACCGGCTGGTCGTTAGAGTCGGAAACCATCCTTAAGACCCTCGAATCGGCAGGGACGGATGTCTTCCAGTGAAGTGTCACACTGCTCTGGGTGATGGAATCATATCTCATTCCTGAGATTACAGGCACCTGGCCGAGAGCATGGGAAAAAGAGGCGGCGGAAAAGATCATTCCCGCAAGGAGATTAAAAGTTAAGTGTTTCATATATTGGTTGAATTAACATCGGCATGCGCAAGTTTCCTGATCCTCTCCTCGAATTCCCTCTTTCCCGATCCCTTGTAAAGAACTTCCTGACCGTGATGGGGGTAAAACAGTTCATCGCGGTCCATAGTAAGGATGATCGTTTTAGGTGAGGGCGGGGTAATTTCCTTTTCTCCGTATTGTTTCCGGTAGAGTTGGTAAAGGTCGTCATCGACCAGCAGTATCCCTGCCGGGGGATCGTTAACGATCCCCGGACGGAAATTCTCAGGAGGGATGACGGCCACCCGGAAATCCTCAACCTGTTCCAGCATGGTTTTCAGTCCCTGGCAGTAAGTCGGATTCCCGTCGGCAAGAGTGATCATGATCATGAAACGCAGAATAAACCAGGGTGTGAAATTACGACAGTTGCCATCCGCAGTCAACAGGAGAATCAATGAAAGGTAAAAGGGGATGACCTGAAATCAGCTAAGGGAAAACCCTGATCCGGTTTTTATTAACTCCCCTTCAATCACCCGACCCGGGTACCGCAGCGGGGGCAGGATGCCTCACTGTATGGTGTAATACTGGTTCCTGACTGCCCAGGCGATTAGTCCGGCCACATTGCGTATGCCGGCTTTAAGAAAAAGATTGGAGCGGTGGGTTTCAACCGTTTTGGCGGAGATGTGCAGGCGCTCCGAAATTTCCTGGGAAGTTAGGCCCTGGCATATCAGAACCATGATCTCCACCTCGCGGATTGTAAGCTCCTCTTCGCCGGCGGCTTTGCCGGTATACCTGAAAGCCAGCTTCTGCAGGATCTCCTGGCTGAAACAGGTGCCTCCCCTGTATATAGCAAGTATGGCCTGTTCCAGTTCGTATTTATTGGCCTTCTTCAGGATAAACCCCTTGGCCCCGGACTGTATCATCTGGGTGTAATGACCGGTGTCGGAAAACATGGTGAGGGCGATCATCTTCAGTTCAGGTTTCACTTCCAGGGCTCTCTGGATGGTGAGGGCCCCGCTGAGGGCGGGCATTTCAATATCGACAAGGGCCACGTCAACCTGGGTTGTGGCCAGGGCTTCCACGAAGCGGTTGCCGTCGGATGTGTTGAACACTACTTCAAAGCCATCGATCTGGCTTAATACGAGGATGATGCCCTCCCTGAAAAGGTCGTGGTCGTCGATGATTGCTATCCTGATCTTCTCCATGATCAAACGGGTATGTTTATATTGACTAAAATCCCTGCATCCGGGGAGCTTTCCAAAGACAGCGTCCCGCCCGACGACTCCACCCTGTTCCTGATGTTGTGCAGGCCCATGCCGGTCTTTTTCACCCTGGCCGGGTCGAATCCCTTCCCGTTGTCGGAATACCGCAGCATGAGCTGGTTCCCCGAAAGTCTGATGTCGAGAGTGATCCTGCCGGCCTCCGCATGTTTCATGGTATTGTTCAGCAGTTCAGTGATGCAGCGGTAAACGGTGAGTTCGGTCTTGGGAGCCAGCCTTTGTTCCAGCCCCGAAGTGAAGATGACCTCATACCTGCCCTGTGCGGTTAGCGGGGCCATCAGGTTGTTGAGGGCTGTCATTAGTCCGTGTTTCTCCAGCACATGGGGGCTTATGTTTTGGGAGATCCTTGATACCTCGTCTATGGCTTCGGAGATCACTGTTTGCAGCCTTTCCCTGATGGCTTCCCGGTTTTCGGGTTTTGCATCAAGAAAAGCCTGGAAATAGTGGTTGATGGCCGAGAGCAGGGGTCCAAGCCCGTCGTGTAGGTCACGGGCGATGCGTCTCCGCTCGTTCATTTCCGTTTCGAGGACCGCCCCGCTCAGCTTCTGCCTGATAGCCCCCTTCCGGCTCAGCCTGAAATAGGAGAAGCTGATGACAAAGGCCAGGGTAAGCGCTGCGATGAGGATGATCAGCAGGATGATCTGACGGTGGTTGAATTCGTTCTTTTTCTGCTCTTCTGCGATTTTCTGCTCCTTGACAAAGAGGTCGAAACGGGCCGACTGCTCTACGATCTGGCTGTTCATCCGGTCAATAAAGAATTCCGACTGAAGCTGGATGGCCAGGGCCAGGAAGCCGCTTGCCTCACGGAAGTCGCCGGTTGCAGTGTAAACGTTGGCATACTGCCTGTAAATGCGCAGGTAGAGGTTGCGGTTTTCCCATAGCGGCGCCAGGCGGGTCGCCTCTTGCAGTGCCCCGAGGGCGGCCGTGTAATCTCCTTTTCGCAAATAGATGTTGCTCTGGTTGATCAGGGCGTTCATGGCCTGGAAAGACATGCCGGAAGAGAGAAAATTGGATACGGATTTTTGGGAGAGATCCAGGGCCCGGCTGTAATCTTTTTTGCGGATATACTGGAAGCTCAGTTCATTCTGGGCTGCTGCCAGTCCGGGTTTATTACCGGTCCTTTCCGAAAGCTCCCGGCAGAGAAGCGAGTATTTGAAAACCGAATCGGTATAAGTCCCTGCCGGGTTCCCGCTTTCATTATAAAGGGCTGCGAGCCGGTTATAAGCATAGGCTCTGTTCCGGTCCGATAGCGGGGCAGTCCGTCCGAGCAGGTCCTCCATCATCCTGATCCCTTTCTGGTATTCCTGCTTCTGCCGGTAGGCTTCGCAGAGTTCAATCCTTGCATGGTCGGCATCCCCGGAAATCCCGGGCAGGGCATCCAGGGCCTTCATCAGCAAGGGTATGGCCATATCGGGCATGGAACGTTCGAGATAATGCCGGGCGTAAAACTGCAGGGAGTCCCTTCGGGTCAATGGTCCGGCTGAGGCGAAAGCCATGTTCCCCCGTCCAGACTTACCGGTCAGGGCGGCTTCGTTTATCTTCATCTGCAGGTACCCGAGCCTGGCGAGCTGCACATCCGAAAGCGGTTCCCCTCTGGCCTTGACGGTTTCAAGGATTTTCAGAGAGTTCCCGGCATCAGCAGGAAGGCATCCCAGGGCTTTGTCACAGAGGGAATCGAACTGCGCCCGCGTTAGCCGGTCCTGGCCATGCAGGATGGTGGCCAGCAGGATGAGGGCGATGATCGCCGCCGCGGTTTTAAAGATTCTGCCCGGGATAAGCATGTTTAAAATTGGAATGTGTTAAAGATACGAAGGAATTTCACTTGACAAATTTCCCGATTGCCGGTTTAAGATTTGTAAAATTAAACCCGGCAATTGAAATATCCAAATTTTTGTACTATATGGATTGCCCTGGGCCCGGTTATAAAATTATTAGGTTGATACCATAACATCCCTGTTTTAGTTTATATTTGCATGACCATTTAGGACTACCCTAAACTATATTTTATACTGCTATGAGCAAAGAAAAAGCTGACAATGAGAGGAGATTGCTTGAAAAAGAAAAAGCAATAGAGGCCATTAAAAACCTGATCAGCAACCCTTGTGCCACCTTGAATACAAAGTTCCTGAACTCGCATTCGAAAGTGGCTGTTTTTTTCCAGGATCATATCTTTGAGATCCATGGGGAAGGTGAAAAATTCCTTAAGTACATGTCTTTGAAAGTTCCTATCTCTGCGAAAGAACACAAAGAACTTCTTGCTTTATTCATGAACGAGGTGCAAAGCCGGGCCGAAGATTCTTCTCTTAAAAAGCTGGATGAACTCCGGAAATTAATGAAAATGAGAACCTGAAATTCCATCATTAAAAGATTTCATTGGTTTGCGCAGACTTCCGTGACTGAAGACCATGGTGGTATTGCGGGTGAAAATCTTCAATTACGGGAAATCCGCATTGATTGATGCGGGCATTCGGGCACATTTATTGGTTTGTTGAAGGGCTTAAGTTTTCAATTTATACTGGTTTCAAAGAATTTTCAGTACTTTTGGAAACCATAGGGGATGTTAGCTCAGCCGGTTCAGAGCGCGCGCCTCACACGCGCGAGGTCGTGGGTTCGAATCCCTCACATCCCACCCGTGAAATAAGGGCTTTCATTTTTTTGAAAGCCTTTATTTTTTATTTTGCCGTGAAATGTGCCAAACCCGGAAAGTTAATCATCAAAATAAAATTTAACTACTTTTATGTTTTGAATTGATCGGGGAATGAGGAAAGTGAAAATATTATTAATCTTTTTAGGGATTACCAGCAATCTTTTAGCCGGAACTGTTGAAAAGGTTTACTTTTTTAATACCTGTAAGATTGCAGCCAGAGGGATTTATAATACCGTAAATTTTGCCAACACTATGCTTTCGGGAATACCGGGTGAGCCGGTTCTGCCTTATCATGAAATCGTACTTTTACTGCCCCCGGGTGAATCTGCAGTATCCATAAAAATAACCGGTGAGGATGAGACTGTGATACCCGGTTCATTTTCACTTTTTCCCGGGCAATATGCCAGGCCTACTAACGATACGGTAAGCCATGCTCTGGTAAGGAACCTGGCGGTTTATCAGCAAAATGCCATTTATCCTTCCCAAGCCGAAGGCAAACTTATTACCCAGTACCTAAACGGGTATGCTTTTGCGCTTTCAACGTTTACACCATTAAGGTATAACCCTGCCTCCGGCAAAATTTCCTATTACAGGAAAATGACGGTCAGCATCACCACGGCACATTCCGCATCATCTGTAACAGCCTTGAAGAATTTATCGTCTTCGCCCGGCATCCGTGAAAAGGCTTGTTCTTTTGCGCAGAATCCTGAAATGATGCAGCAGTATCCGGTCAGGGAATCTCCTGCTACCGCTTACCAGTACCTGGTCATCTCTCCGACTGTTTTCAAAACTGAATTCCAGCCGCTGATCAATATGTATGCCGCTAAGGGAATTTCAGTAAAGGTTGTGACTACGGATAGCATCTCGGGGGTGATGATTGGGAATGACCTGCAGGAGAAGATCCGGAATTTTATCAAAGGCGAATATCAGAGCAGTTCAATACAATATGTTTTGCTTGCAGGGAATCCTGCACTGGTACCTTCCAGGGGATTTTACTGCCAGGTCTACTCGGGAGGAGGATACTATACTGAAACGGGCATACCAGCCGATCTTTATTATTCGGGGATGGATGGCACTTATGATGCAAACGCTAATCTTATTTACGGGGAAGTTGCCGACACTAGCGATCTGCTCCCCGATATTGCCGTGGCACGATTCACGGTTAACGACACAGCCGGGCTTCACCGCCTGCTCCATAAAACCATCTGGTACCAGACAAATCCCGTGCTGGGAGAAATGAACCAGCCGCTGCTGGTGGGGGAATATTTATGGGCTAACCCGCTAACCTTCGGAGGCCCCTTTATGGACCTGCTGATCAATAATCAAAATGCCAGGGGGTATTACACGCATGGAATCCCATCAGCATCCAATTCCATTGAAAAATTATATGATACACTTATTTCTCCGACCATGACTGTCTGGCAATGGACTAAATCTACTTTAATGGCAAAACTTAACCAGGGGAAGTCGTTCATTCATCACCTGGGACACGCAAATGAAAGTTACATGCTGAGGCTCAGTTTTTCCGACATTATCAACGAGAATTTCCCGCTGGTCAACGGAGTGGATCATAATTATGAGATAATTTATACCCAGGGATGTGATGACGGGGCATTTGATGTGAGCTACTGTATTGCTGCCAAGGCCGTAAGCATTGATAATTTTCTCGTTGCAGGGGTATTCAATTCCCGTTATGGATGGTTCGACGAGGGATCCTCTCCCCCCGAAGGACCCTCGGAGCATCTCGAGAGGGAGTTTGTAAGTGCGATGTATACCGATACCCTTCCCGATACTCATCTTGGGGAAGCCCACAGGATCTCAAAAGTTAAAACCGCTCCCTGGGTCACACTGCCGGGAGAATGGGAACCCGGGGCACAGCGATGGTGCCATTATGACTGCAATGCGTTTGGCGATCCGGCCTTGCAGATCTGGACTGCTGAACCCACCAATTTTTCCACAGTTATGTGGACAGGTGCAACTGATAATGATTGGGGTAAGGCAAGTAACTGGAATCCTCCTGTTGTTCCTGCTTCTTTAAACGACGTCATCCTGTCAGCCTCTTCAAACAACCCCGTAATCTCAACCCTTACCGTTTCATTCTGCCATGATCTCCTGATCCAAAGTGGTTGTACTCTGAAAATTAATCCCGGGAAAACATTAATCGTCAGAGGAACCACGACTCTTGAACCCTGAGGTGTGCCGGTATTATTCAACAGGCCCTATCTATCAATAATTGCCTTAAACACTGGTTTTCTGCTAGTGGAATTCATCCCTTGCAGCTTCACGGAAAAGTCCACCTTTTCAGCTGTTTTTAGTTGAAAACAATTTGAAAAATAATAGCGAACAATGGGATAAAGGGCACTTCGTTTATGTAAGTTTGTTGGTTTCAACCAGGTATCTTGATTTTAAGAACTTTATTAATGAAATGTTTCCTCACTTTCCTTACGATATTTCTGGCTCTGAATTTATACGCTCAAACTAATACCGGGCATTTACAGGGAGTGACAATACCCACCGGGGGGGAAACAGGTAAAAATACCTGCTATACTTATACCATTATTCCGGCGGTAAACAAAACATGGGGTTATGATATCAATGCCGGTAAGAAATTGTTCATCCACCAGCCCAGTATACCAGGATTGCCCGGCAATGAAGGTTTTAAAAAAAAAGCAGATGCTGAAAAAGTGGCTAAACTGGTGATCGGAAAAATAAAAAAGGGCGAATTGCCTCCAGGCGTGACCCTTGAAGAATTGAAGAAATTAAAAGTTTTATAACTTTTAAAGTAATAATTATGAAAAAGTTATACGTTCCTATTATTTTCCTCGCCTGCTTTTTACAGTTATCGTTTGGCTCTTTCGCCCAGGCTCCTAACACCTGGACGAAAAAAGCAAACTTCGGAGGATCCCTGAGCCAGTTTTCTGTTGGTTTCAATATCGGGAGCAAAGGATATATAGGAACAGGGCAGATCGGGTCAGACTATTATTCGAATGTCTTCTGGGAATATGATCTTTCGACTGATTCCTGGACACAGAAAGCTAACTTCGGGGGAGCGGCAAGAAATTATGCCGTCGGCTTCAGTATCGGGAACAAAGGGTATCTGGGAACCGGGTCAACTATCAGCGGATCTGCCAGCGACTTCTGGGAATATGATCCTTCGGCAAACACCTGGACGCAAAAAGCAAATTTCGGAGGGTCCGCAAGGACCGGGGCTGTCGGGTTCAGTATCAATACCAAAGGGTATATCGGAACCGGTTCAACTGTGAGCGGGTATGCCAGTGATTTCTGGGAATATGATCCTTCGTCCAACACCTGGACGCAAAAAGCCAATTTCGGAGGAACCTCAAGACAAGGTGCAACCGGCTTTAGCATCGGGGCCAAAGGGTATATCGGGACCGGTTGGGATGGAACTTTGAAAAACGACTTCTGGGAATATAACCCATCAACAAATACCTGGACGGTGAAAGCCAGTTTCTCAGGAACAGGAAGGGAAGGTGCAGCCGGGTTTAACATTGGTGCCAAAGGGTATATCGGAACCGGCTGGGACGGAGACCTGAAAAACGACTTCTGGGAATATAATCCTTCAACAAATTCCTGGACGCTGAAAGCCGTTTTTGGAGGTACAGGCAGGGATTTTGCAAGCAGTTTCAGCATCGGGACCTATGGGTTTATCGGAACCGGTGAGCAGTATGGTGGACCTTCAAACGATTTCTGGGAATATACTCCCAGCTGCATTCTCCCCTCTTCACCTGTCAATACCACACCGGTCGCCAATTTGACTATTTGCGGAGGTTATACCACAGCCCTCAGCGCCAGCGGAACCGGTACCCTGGGCTGGTACAGCGCTGCCGTAGGCGGCAGCTGGATGGGAAGCGGAACGAATTTTACCACCCCGGTGCTGAATGTCAGTACTACATTTTATGTTCAGGATAGTACCTGTGGCGCCAGTGCTTCCAGGACCAGTATTCCTGTCACTGTTAATCCCGCCCCGGCTGCAAATGCAGGTGCAAACAGGGCCATCTGCCTGAACTCAACCACCCAGATCGGCTCTGCCCCTGTCACAGGAAATACCTATAACTGGACTTCAGTCCCTGCAGGGTATACTTCAACTCTGGCAAATCCTACAGTTACCCCCCTGGTTACTACCACCTATACCCTGACTGAAACTATCACCGCCACCGGGTGTTCAAAAACAAACAGTGTCGGGGTCACTGTTAATACTCTTCCTGCTGCGGTTGCCGGAGCCAACAGGACCATTTGTCAGAATACAGGTACCCAGATCGGAGCAGCCCCGGCCACAGGACATACTTACAGTTGGACATCAGTCCCTGCAGGGTATACTTCAACCCTGGCAAACCCTGTCGTTACACCCCTGGTTACTACAACCTATACACTGGTTGAAACCATCACCGCAACCGGCTGCACAAACACCAATAGTGTCGTGGTAACCGTTAATTCTTCACCGGCGGCCAATGCCGGAACCAACAAGGCCATCTGCCCGGGCGAAAGCACCCAGATTGGTTCTGTTCCTGTATCGGGAAATACTTATAGCTGGACCTCCGTCCCTGCAGGGTTTACTTCAACCCTGTCAAATCCAACAGTAACTCCTCTTGTTACTACGACCTATACGCTTACTGAAACCATCACGGCTACAGGCTGTACAAACTCAAACAGCGTCGTTGTTACTGTCAACCCTTTACCGGCTGCAAATGCGGGAGCCAACAGGGCGATCTGCCTGAATTCAAACACCCAGCTCGGTGCAGCCCCGGTATCCGGAAATACTTACAGCTGGACCTCTATACCAGCAGGATTTACGTCTACACTTGCAAATCCAACTGTTTCTCCACTTATCAATACAACCTATACTTTAACTGAAATCAATACGGCTACGGGCTGTACCAATACCAACAGCGTCGTTATAACTGTAAATCTTTTACCTGCGGCTGTTGCCGGTGCAAACAGGACTATCTGTCAGAATACAAGCACCCAGATCGGCTCTGTCCCGGTCGCAGGAAATACCTACAGCTGGACCTCGGTCCCTACCGGGTATACTTCAACACTGGCAAACCCGACTGTTACACCCCTGGTTACCACAACCTATACCCTGGTTGAAACCATCACCGCCACCGGCTGTACAAACACCAATAGCGTCGTAGTCACCGTAAATCCAGCCCCAGCTGCCAATGCCGGGGCCAACAGGGCCATTTGCCTGAATGCAAGCACCCAGATCGGGGCTGACCCGGTGGCAGGAAATACTTACAGCTGGACCTCGGTCCCTGCAGGATTTACTTCATCCCTGGCAAACCCGGCAGTGACCCCGCTTGTTACTACAACTTATACTCTGACAGAAAGCAACACGACTACCGGCTGCACCAACACCAACAATGTTGTGGTGACGGTTAATCCCCTGCCTGCAGCGGTCGCCGGGCTTAACAGGGTAATCTGCCTGAATACAAGCACCCAGATCGGAGCTTCCCCGGCTGCCGGGCATACTTACAGCTGGACCTCCGTACCGGCCGGGTTTACTTCCACCTCATCGAATCCGATTGTGTCCCCACTCGTAACTACAACCTACACTTTAACTGAAACCATCACTGCTACAGGCTGTACAAACAGCAACAGCGTCATGGTGACCGTTAATCCATCCCCTGCCGCCAATGCAGGGGCCAACAGATCCCTCTGCCTGAACGAAAGCACCCAGATCGGTTCTGCTCCGATCACAGGAAATACCTACAGCTGGACCTCTGTCCCTGCAGGGTTCACTTCAACCCTTTCAAATCCAATCGTTATCCCGCTGGTCACCACATCTTACACCCTGACCGAAACCATAACCGCAACCGGCTGTACAAATATCAACAGTGTGATTGTAACCGTCAACCCATTGCCGGCAGCTGCTACCGGCGCCAACCGGACTATCTGCCTGAATACAAGCACCCAGCTTGGAGCTTCCCCTTCCGCAGGACATACTTACAGCTGGACCTCCGTACCGTCGGGGTTTACTTCAACATTGTCAAACCCCACTGTTACTCCCCTGGTTGCCACAACCTATACCCTGGTTGAAACCATATCCGCAACCGGCTGTACAAACAGCAACAGCGTCGTGGTCACTGTTAATCCATCCCCATCTGCCAATGCTGGCGCCAACAGGGCCGTCTGTATGAACGAAAGCACCCTGATTGGTTCTACTCCAATCGCGGGAAATACCTACAGCTGGACCTCGGTCCCTGCAGGGTATACTTCAACCCTTGCAAATCCTGCCGTTACTCCCCTGGTTACGACAACGTACATTCTGACCGAAACCATCACGGCCACCGGCTGCACAAACTCCAATACCGTCACAGTTACAGTTTATCCATTGCCGGCTGCAGTTGCAGGAGCAAACAGGTCTGTCTGTCTGAATGCAGGCACTCAGCTCGGAGCTGCCCCGGTCACAGGAAATACTTATAGCTGGACCTCCGTCCCTGCAGGGTTTACTTCAACCCTGGCAAATCCAATAGTAAGCCCGATCATTTCGACAACCTATACTTTAACCGAAACCATTACCGCCACCGGCTGCACAAAAAGCAATAGTGTAATAGTCACCGTTAACCCCCTGCCCGCGGCAGCTGTAGGAGATAATAGGATTATCTGTCAGAATACCAGCACCCAGATCGGAGCTGCCCCTGTTCCCGGAAGCACTTACACCTGGACATCCGTCCCTGCAGGGTTTACTTCCGTTTCTGCGAATCCAACAGTTACTCCTCTTGTTACCACAACCTATACCTTGACTGAAACCGTCACCGCTACCGGTTGTACAAGCACCAACAGCGTCATGGTCGCTGTTAATCCAGCCCCATCTGCCAATGCCGGAGCCAACAGGGCTATCTGCCTGAACGAAAGCACCCAGATCGGCTCTGCTCCAATCACGGGAAATACTTATAGCTGGACATCGGTCCCTGCAGGGTTTACTTCCTCCCTTGCCAATCCAACAGTAGCTCCGCTTATTACCACAACCTATACGCTGACTGAAACCATCACTGCCACCGGCTGCACAAACAGCAACAATATCATGGTAACCGTTAACCCCTTGCCTGCTGCGGTCGCCGGGATAAACAGATTTCTCTGTCTTTATGCAAGCACCCAGATCGGAGCCGCCCCGGCTGCAGGTCACACCTACAGCTGGACCTCTGCACCAACAGGATTCACTTCCACTTCGGCGAATCCGATAGTGACGCCCCTGGTTACCACAACCTATAACCTTACTGAAACAATCACCGCCACCGGCTGTACAAACAGCAACAGCGTTGTGGTCACCATTAATCCTGCCCCAGCAGCCAATGCCGGGGCCAACAGGGCCATCTGCCTGAACGAAAGCACCCAGATCGGTTCTGCTCCGATCACGGGAAATACTTACAGCTGGACCTCGGTCCCTGCAGGGTTCACTTCAACCCTGGCAAACCCTGTCGTTAATCCGCTCCTCACAACAACTTATACTCTTACTGAAACCATCACCGCCACCGGCTGTACAAACAGCGGCAACGTGGTGGTAACCGTTAACCCCTTGCCTGCTGCTGTCGCCGGTGCCAACAGGGCTATCTGCCTGAATACAGGCACCCAGATCGGTTCCGCACCAATCACAGGAAACACCTACAGCTGGTCCTCTGTCCCAACGGGATTTACTTCCACTTCGGCAAATCCAACGGTTTCTCCTCTCCTTACAACAACTTATACTCTGACCGTAACCGTCACCTCAACCGGCTGTACAAATAGCAACAGTGTCGTGGTGAGCGTTAACCCCCTGCCGGCTGCGGTTGCCGGGCTTAACAGGACTGTCTGTCAAAATACAAGCACCCAGATTGGCGCTGACCCTGTTGCAGGAAACACCTACAGCTGGACCTCAGTCCCTGCCGGGTTTACTTCCACATTATCGAATCCAACGGTTTCTCCTCTTGTTACCACAACCTATACGCTTACTGAAACCATCACCGCCACCGGCTGTATAAACACTAACAGCGTCGTGGTCACGTTGAATCCACTGCCTGCTGCTGTCGCCGGTGCCAACAGGGCCATCTGCCTGAACTCAACCACCCAGATCGGTTCTGCCCCGGTTATTGGAAACACATACAGCTGGACCTCCATCCCGGCAGGATTTACTTCCATTTCAGCGAATCCGACGGTTACCCCTCTTGTTACCACGACCTATACCCTCACTGAAACTGTCACTGCCACCGGATGTTCAAAAACCAACAGCGTCGTGGTCACGGTTAATCCCCTGCCTGCTGCTGTTGCCGGGCTTAACCGGTCTGTCTGTCAAAGTACAAGCACCCAGCTCGGCTCTGTTCCAATACCGGGAAATACTTACAGCTGGACCTCAGTCCCTGCAGGATTTACTTCAACCCTGGCAAACCCTGTCGTTACTCCCCTGGTCACTACAACCTATACCCTGGTTGAAACCATCACCGGCACCGGTTGTACGAACAGCAACAATGTCGTGGTAACAGTTAATCCCACACCGCCGGCCAATGCCGGGGCCAACACGGCTATTTGCCTGAACGGAAGCGCCCAGATCGGATCTGCTCCGATTACGGGAAATACTTACAGCTGGACATCAGTCCCTGCAGGATTTACTTCCGCTTCAGCTAATCCAACGGTTACTCCTCTTATTACCACAACCTATACGCTTACAGAAACCATCACCGCCACCGGCTGTACAAACTCCAACAGCGTGGTGATAACTGTTAATACATTGCCTGCTGCTGTTGCCGGGCTTAACAGGTCTGTCTGTCTGAACGCAAGCACCCAGATCGGGGCGGCCCCGGCCACCGGTCACACTTACAGCTGGACTTCCATCCCCCCTGGGTTTGCCTCAACCCTTGCTAATCCGGTAGTAGCCCCGCTCATTACCACAACTTATCTTTTAACTGAAACCATAACCGCCACCGGCTGTACAAACTCCAACAGCGTGGTAGTCACGGTTAATCCCTCCCCTGCTGCCAATGCCGGGTCAAACAAAGCCATCTGCCTTAACGAAAGCACCCAGATTGGCTCTGCCCCGGTCGCAGGAAATACCTATAGCTGGACCTCTGTCCCTGCAGGATTTACTTCAACTTCATCGAATCCGACAGTAGCCCCGCTCTTAACCACAACCTATTTTCTGACTGAAACCATCACTGCTACCGGTTGTGCAAATACCAACAGCGTTGTAGTAACCGTTAATCCATTACCGGCAGCGGCAGCCGGGGTAAACAGGTCAGTCTGCCTGAACGCCGGCACTCAGATCGGATCTGCTCCAATCACAGGACATACGTACATCTGGACTTCCGTCCCCGCTGGGTTTACTTCAACCCTGGCAAACCCGGTCGTTACTCCCCTGGTAAATACGACATACACTCTGACTGAAACAAATACCATCAGCGGCTGTACAAACAGCAACAGTGTCGTGGTAACGGTGAATCCCCTGCCTGCAGCAGTCGCCGGGGCCAACAGGGTAATTTGCCTGAATGCAAGCACCCAAATCGGCTCAGACCCTGTTACTGGACATACGTACAGCTGGTCCTCTGTCCCCGCTGGGTTTACTTCAACCCTGGCAAACCCTGTCGTCACTTCCCTGGTCACTACCACCTACACTCTGACAGAAACAATTACCGCATCCGGCTGTACAAACAGCAACAGCGTGGTGATAACCGTCAATCCTTTACCAGTGCCTGTTATTAACGGCCTTACATCGGTATGTGTGGGAGCTACCGGGGTAATATATTCCACGCAGACCGGCATGGGCAGTTATCAATGGAATATATCATCCGGCGGAACCATTCTTTCAGGGCTTGGAACAGATTCAATCCAGGTCAGATGGGATACGGCCGGCGCCCGGTTTGTCTCCGTAAATTATATTAATTCCTTTGGCTGTATGGCCACGAACCCGGTTGTTAAAAATATTACTGTCAACCCTTTGCCTGTCCCCGCAATTACCGGGTCCAACAATATTTGCATCAACGCAACCGGAGCATACGCCACCGAAAGCGGCATGAGCAGCTACCTCTGGGTTGTTTCCCCGGGAGGAAGCCTTGTTTCCGGGTCGGGAACCAATACAATACATGTAAGCTGGACTGCCGCCGGAGCCCGTACTGTTTCGGTAAATTACCTGAACCAGAACAACTGCACCGCGGCTTCTCCCACCGTTTTTAATGTAACCGTCAACCCCCTGCCTGCCGCTGATGCCGGGGCAAACAGGGCCCTCTGCCTGAACCAAAGCACCCAGATCGGCGCTGCCCCTGTTCCCGGCAGCACTTACAGCTGGACCTCCGTACCTGCAGGTTTTACTTCAACCCTTGCAAGCCCTGTCGTTACTCCCCTTGTTACTACCACTTATTTCCTGACCGAAACCACCACCTTTACCGGCTGTACAAACACCAACAGCGTGGTGGTAACCGTTAATCCCCTGCCCTCTCCATCAATCAGCGGCCTTTCAGCCGTATGTGCCGGGGTCACCGGGGTGATTTACTCTACCCAGGCCGGGATGAGTAATTACCAGTGGAATATTTCCCAGGGAGGCACCATCCTCTCAGGGCTTGGAACAGCATCCATCCAGGTCAGATGGGATACAGCCGGGGCACGCTTTGTCTCGGTAAACTATTCAAATTCCTTTGGCTGTTTCGCTTTGACCCCGGCCGTAAAGAACGTTACGGTTTATCCCCTGCCTGTGCCGGCAATCACAGGACCCGGCAATATCTGTTTGAATGCAACCGCAACATACTCCACCGAAAGCGGAATGAGCAACTACCTCTGGACTGTTTCAGCAGGGGGTAACATTGCATCGGGATCTGGGACAAATGCTATACAAGTCAGCTGGAACTCTGCCGGGTCCGGGACTGTTTCGGTGAGCTACCGGAATGCGAACTCCTGTACAGCGGCTTCCCCCACTGTTCTTAATGTGACTGTCAATCCCTTGCCTGCTGCGGCTGCCGGATCCAACAGGGTAATCTGTCAGCATGACAGCACCCAGATCGGCTCAAGCCCGGTAACAGGAAATACTTACAGCTGGACCTCGGTCCCTGCAGGGTTTACTTCAACACTTGCAAATCCAATGGTGGCCCCGCTCCTTACCACAACCTATACATTAACTGAAACTATCACCGCCACCGGATGTACAAATAGTCATACTGTTATTGTAACTGTAAATCCATCGCCCTCTGCGGCAACCGGACCAAACAAGTCAGTCTGTCTGAATGCAAGTACCCAGATCGGCGCTGTTCCTGTAGCCGGAAATACTTACAGCTGGACCTCCTCCCCCGCGGGGTTTACTTCCACTTCGGCGAATCCGATTGTGACACCTCTGCTTACTACCATCTATACCCTGGTTGAAACAACCACCGCCACCGGCTGTTCAAACACCAACAGTGTCGTGATCACTGTTAATCCCCTGCCTGCGGCTGTCGCCGGGAATAACAGAGCTATTTGTTTGCATGACAGCACCCAGCTTGGTTCTGCCCCGATTCCCGGAAGTGTTTACACCTGGTCTTCCGTACCAGCCGGGTTTAGTTCAACTCTCGCAAATCCGAAGGTTTCACCGCTGATTACCACAATCTACACTCTTACTGAAACCATCTCCTCAACCGGCTGTACGAATACCAACAGCCTGGTTGTAACGGTTAATCCTTTACCTTCTCCTTCCATCACCGGCCCGTCGGCCACATGCATGGGTATTGCAGGTAATATTTTTTATACACAGGTGGGAATGACTAATTACCAATGGAATGTTTCCCAGGGAGTCACCATACTTTCGGGGCTTGGAACGGCATCCGTTCAGGTCAGATTTGATTCAGCAGGAACCAGGTTCGTCACTGTAAACTATTCCAACTCCTTTGGCTGTATGGCCCAGAGCCCGGCTGTGAAGTACGTGACGGTTCATCCCCTGCCGGTGCCGACAATTACAGGTTCCGTAAATCTCTGTATGAATGCAACAGGAACATACACCACCGAAAGTGGAATGAGCGGCTACCTCTGGACTGTTTCACCAGGGGGAAGCATTGTGTCGGGATCTGGGACAAATACCATACATGTCGCCTGGAATGCTGCCGGGGCTCAGGATGTTTCGGTAAATTATCTGAACCAGAATAGCTGCACTGCGGCTTCACCCACCGTCCTTAATGTCAACATCAACCCCCTGCCTGCCGCCGCTGCCGGTGCAAACAGGTCGATCTGCCTGCACGACAGCACACAGATCGGCTCCGTCCCGGTTCCAGGAAGCACCTACAACTGGACTTCTGTTCCAGCAGGGTTTACTTCCACCCTTGCAAATCCATTCGTTGCACCCGTGGTTACCACGACCTATACCCTGACTGAATCTGTCACTGCCACAGGTTGTACCAACACCAACAGCATGGTTGTCACTGTTCATCCTTTACCTTCTCCGACTATCAGCGGCCCAACGGCAACTTGTGCCGGAGTTTCCGGGGTTATCTACTCCACCCAGACCGGCATGGGCAATTACCAGTGGAACATATCTTCAGGAGGAACAATACAGTCCGGGCTTGGGACAGCATCTGTCCAGGTTCGTTGGGATTCAGCAGGTGCCCGGTTCATTTCTGTAAACTATTCAAATTCCTCCGGATGCTCCGCATTGACCCCCGTCGTTAAAAATGTTACGGTTTATTCCATACCGGTTCCAACCATTACAGGGCCCGACAGCCTTTGTATGAATGCAACCGGAACCTACACCACCGAAAGCGGTATGGGTAACTACCAATGGGTCATTTCCCCCGGAGGCAGTTCAGTAACGGGACTGGGAACCAACACCATCCATGTGACCTGGACAACTTCCGGCCCCCGGTATGTTACTGTCAATTACCAGAATGCCAATAACTGTTCGGCTGCCTCTCCCACCGTGTATAATGTAACGGTTTTCGCTTTACCGGTTCCCGTAATCACGGGAAGCAATACTGTTTGTGCAAATGCCTCAGGGGTTGTTTATGCCACCCAAAGTGGAATGAGTAATTATGTTTGGGGGATATCAGCGAACGGTACAATTACATCCGGCCAGGGAACTGATTCAATTGCAGTCACCTGGGGAAATACCGGAAGTGGTACAGTTTCCGTGACTTATACTTCGGTTATGGGTTGTAACCCGGTAAATCCTTCCATTAAGACAATTACCATTATTCCACGGCCTGTTCCAACAATTTCGGGCAGCACTACGGTATGTGTCAATGCCGGGCCAAAAACCTATTTCACCGAGGGCGGTCAGCAAAATTATACCTGGAATATTTCATCCGGAGATTCTATTCTCGGAGGCCAGGGCACTTCCCAGGTAAGCGTGCAATGGAGCTCCGCAGGCAGCCGCTGGATCTCTGTAAACTATTCCTCCCCGGCAGGTTGTCAGGCAGTAACACCCGACACTCTCCATGTAACGGTAAGCCCGGTTCCCGATGCGGCTTCAGCCATTACCGGGCCGGCTTTGCTGTGTGTACCGGCATTCTGGCAGGAGTATTCAATAGATTCCATAGCGAATGCAGGGGGATATTTCTGGACCTTGCCGGCCGGGGCCATTTTTCAGGGGACCTCCAATAGCAATGTGATTCATGTGGCCTACCTGCAGAATGCACAATCCGGCAATATTACGGTTTACGGGACCAATGTATGCGGGAACGGTCCGGCTTCAAGCCTTTTCGTTACCTTACATCCCATTCCACAAAAACCTGTTATCACGCTTGAACAGAACGACACCCTGGTCTCAAATTCGACGTATGGCAACCAATGGTATTTTAATAACCAGTTATTGCCAGGGGATACTCTAAACCACTTGCATGCAACCCTTACAGGGAATTATTATACCATCGTCACCCTTGGCAATTGCAGCTCCGACACTTCCAACATCCTGTTTGTGATCGCGGTCGGGATGAAAGAAAACCCGGGATTCAATGTCAGCATTCATCCGAATCCCACCAGCGGCAGGCTTGTCATTGACTTTGTGAGCCCGGGGGATAAATTATACAAAGTGATCCTAGTCAATGAATTAGGGGCATTGATACAGGAATCTGAACGAATGATAACAAAGGGAAAATACTCCTGGATTATCGACCTTGGAAATCTTTCTCCAGGCCCTGTCTTCTTAATGATTCAATCCCCGGAAGGGATCATCAGGAAAAAAATAATTAAAAACTAGATTGGGATAATAAAACATTCAATAGACTAAAAGGGTAAATTGACTCCGGGTGTCAGTTTAGAAGAAACGTTTTATACCTTTCAAAGTAATCAGTATGAAAAAGTTGTATTCCCTATTTGTATTTCTCTCCTGCTTTTTATTGTTCAGTTTTATCGCGTCTGCACAGGCGCCCAACACCTGGACGAAAAAAGCTGACTTCGGGGGAGCCTTCAGCCAGTTTTCCGTTGGTTTCAGTATCGGGAGCAAAGGATATACCGGAACAGGGCAGATGGGCTCTAACTATTATACAAACGGCTTCTGGGAATATGATCTTTCTACGGATACATGGACACAGAAAGCTAACTTCGGGGGAGCAGAAAGAAATTATGCCGTTGGTTTCAGTATCGGGAATAAAGGGTATATCGGAACCGGTGCAACCATCAGCGGATATTCCAACGACTTTTGGGAATATGATCCTTCGGCAAATACCTGGACGCAAAAAGCAAACTTCGGGGGATCTGCAAGGACCGGGGCTGTCGGGTTCAGTATCAATACCAAAGGGTATATCGGAACCGGTTTAACGGTCAGCGGGTATGCCAGTGATTTCTGGGAATATGATCCTTCGTCCAACACCTGGACGCAAAAAGCCAATTTCGGGGGAACCGCAAGACAGGCGGCAACCGGCTTTAGCATCGGCGCCAAAGGGTACATAGGAACCGGTTGGGATGGAACTTTGAAAAACGACTTCTGGGAATATAATCCCTCGGCTAATTCCTGGACGCAAAAAGCCAATTTCGGGGGAACCGCAAGACAAGGCGCTTCCGGCTTGGGTATCGGGTCCAAAGGGTATATCGGAACCGGCTGGGACGGAGACCTGAAAAACGACTTCTGGGAATATAACCCTTCGGCCAATTCCTGGACGCTGAAAGCCGTTTTTGGAGGTACAGGCAGGGATTTTGCAAGCAGTTTCAGCATCGGGACCTTTGGGTTTATCGGAACGGGTGAGCAGTACGGAGGACCTGCAAACGATTTCTGGGAATATACTCCCAGTTGCATTCTCCCCTCTTCACCTGTCAATACCACCCCGGTAGCCAATCTAACTATTTGCGGAGGTTATACCACAGCCCTCAGTGCCAGCGGAACCGTTACCCTGGGCTGGTACAGCGCTGCCGTAGGCGGCATCTGGCTGGGAGGCGGAACGAATTTTACCACAACGGTGCTGAACATCAGCACCACATTTTATGTTCAGGACAGCACCTGCGGCGCCAGCGCCTCCAGGACCAGTATTCCTGTCACCGTTAATCCGGCGCCTGCTGCAAATGCAGGTGCAAACAGGGCAATCTGCCTGAACTCAACTACCCAGATCGGCTCTGCCCCGGTTATTGGAAACACTTACAGTTGGACTTCCGTGCCGGCAGGATTTACTTCTATTTCGGCGAATCCGACGGTTTCTCCTCTTGTTACCACAACCTATACCCTCACTGAAACCGTCACCGCTACCGGGTGTTTAAAAACCAACAGCGTCGTGGTCACCGTTAATCTCCTGCCTTCAGCGGTTGCAGGGGCCAACAGGACCATTTGTCAGAATACAGGAACCCAGATCGGAGCAGCCCCGGCTACCGGTCATACTTACAACTGGACCTCGGTTCCTGCAGGATTTACTTCCACCCTGTCAAATCCAACCGTTACTCCCCTGGTTACTACAACCTATACCCTGGTTGAAACCATCACGGCCACAGGTTGTACAAACTCCAACAGCGTCGTAGTCACTGTTAATCCAGCCCCGGCTGCAAATGCCGGAGTCAACAGGGCAATATGTCTGAACGAAAGCACCCAGATCGGCTCTGCTCCGATCTCGGGAAATACTTACAGCTGGACCTCAGTCCCGGCAGGATTTACTTCCGCTTCAGCTAATCCGACGGTTACACCTCTTGTTACAACAACCTATCTGCTTATCGAAACCATCGTCGCATCTGGTTGTATAAACACCAATAGTGTCGTGGTTACTGTTAATCCTCTGCCTGCTGCATCGGCAGGAGCAAACAGGTCTGTCTGTCTGAATGCCGCTACCCAGATCGGCTCTGCCCCGGTCACAGGAAATACCTATAACTGGACCTCTGTCCCCCCGGGGTTTACTTCAACTCTGGCTAACCCGGTCGTTACACCCCTGGTAACCACCTCCTTTACGCTGATTGAAACTATTACTGCCTCCGGTTGTACAAACTCCAATAGTGTCGTGGTGACGGTAAATCCCCTGCCTGCTGCGGTCGCAGGAGCCAACAGGACTATCTGTCAGAACTCAGGCACCCAGATCGGCTCTGTCCCGGTTGCCGGAAATACCTACAGCTGGACCTCGGTTCCGGCAGGATTTACTTCCACTTCAGCGAATCCAACAGTGACCCCGCTCATAACGACCACCTATGTTTTAACTGAAACAATCACGGCTACCGGTTGTACAAATACCAACAGCGTCATAGTCACTGTTAATCCTGCACCTGCTGCCAATGCCGGAGTCAACAGGGCCATTTGCCTGAATGCAAGCACCCAGATCGGCTCTGCTCCAATCACAGGACATACTTACAGCTGGACTTCGGTCCCGGCAGGATTTACTTCAACCCTGGCAAACCCGACAGTGAGCCCTCTCATTACCACAACTTATACTTTAACAGAAAGCAACACAGCTACCGGCTGCACCAACACCAACAGCGTCGTGGTGACGGTTAATCCCCTGCCTGCTGCGGTCGCCGGTGCCAACAGGGTTATCTGCCTGAATACAAGCACCCAGATAGGAGCCGCCCCGGCCACAGGACATACTTACAGCTGGACCTCTGTCCCTGCGGGGTATACTTCCACTTCAGCGAATCCGACAGTGAGCCCTCTCATTACTACAACCTACAATCTAACCGAAACCATCACCGCCACCGGCTGTGTTAACAGCAATAGTGTCGTGGTAATTGTTAATCCTGTACCTCTTCCTTCCATCAATGGCCTGTCGGCAATGTGTTTCGGATCTTCGGTAAATATTTACAGCACTCAGGGCGGGATGAATAATTACCTGTGGAATATTTCATCCGGCGGGACTATTCTTTCAGGCCTTGGAACAGATTCCATCCAGGTCAGATGGGATACTGCCGGAGCAAGGTTTGTCTCTGTAAACTATGCCAATTCCTATGGCTGTTTCGCCCAGACCCCAACGGTAAAAACCGTTACAGTCTACCCCTTACCGGTCCCTGTGATTAATGGCTCCGGCAATATCTGCATCAATACAACAGGGGTATATTCCACCGAAAGCGGCATGAGCGGCTACCTCTGGATTGTTTCGCCGGGAGGAAGCATTGTTTCCGGCTCCGGGACCAATACAATACATGTCATATGGGCCGCTACCGGGCCTCAAACTGTTTCGGTTAATTATGTGAACCTTAACAACTGTACCGCGGTTTCTCCCAGCGTTCTTAATGTTACAGTCAACCCCCTGCCTGCAGCTGCTGCCGGAGCAAACAGGTCCATCTGCCTGAACGAAAGCACCCAGATCGGATCTGCCCCTGTTCCCGGAAGCACTTACAGCTGGACTTCTGTACCTGCAGGGTATACATCCGCTTCAGCGAATCCAACAGTCACCCCCCTGGTTTCCACAATCTATACTCTCACTGAGTCCATCCTTGCAACCGGCTGTACAAACACCAACAGCGTGGTGGTAACCGTTAATCCCCTGCCCTCGCCTTCGATCAGCGGTCTTTCGGCAGTATGTGCGGGGGTTACCGGCGTGATCTACACCACCCAGGCCGGGATGAATAATTACCAATGGATTATTTCCCAGGGAGGCACCATTCTCTCTGGGCTTGGAACAGCATCGATCCAGGTCAGATGGGATACGGCCGGAGCCCGCTTTGTCTCTGTAAACTATACTTCTGCCTTTGGCTGTAATATCCTGAATCCCGTCGTAAAGAACGTTACAGTCTATCCCCTGCCGGCCCCCGCAATTACAGGGCCGGTGAGTATCTGTTCAAATGCAAACGTAACATACTCCACCGAAAGCGGCATGAGCAATTACCTCTGGGTTGTTTCAGCCGGAGGCAGCATTGTGTCCGGATCGGGGACAAGCACTATCCATGTCAGCTGGACCACGGTCGGGCCCGGGACTGTTTCGGTAAATTACCGGAATGCGAACTCCTGCACTGCGGCTTCCCCCGCTGTTCTTAATGTAACTGTCAATCCCCTGCCTGCTGCTGCAGCCGGACCCAACAGGGTGATTTGTCAGAATATAAGCACCCAGCTCGGCTCAAGCCCGGTAATTGGAAATACTTATAGCTGGACCTCGATCCCTGCAGGGTTTACTTCAAACCTTGCAAACCCTGTAGTAACTCCCCTTGTTAATACTACCTATTCCCTGACAGAAACCATCACAGCCACCGGATGTACAAACACCGGCAATGTCATTGTAACCGTTAATCCAGCTCCAACTGCCATTGCCGGGGCCAACAGGATTATCTGTCAGAATACAAACACACAAATCGGTTCAGCCGCCGTCACAGGAAATACTTACAGCTGGACCTCGGTCCCCGCAGGGTTTACTTCCAATTCAGCGAATCCGATGGTTACCCCGATGGTTACAACCATCTATACATTGACTGAAACCATCACCGCCACCGGATGTACAAACACAAACAGTGTCGTGGTCACCGTTAATCCTTCCCCTACTGCCAATGCCGGAGCAAACAGGACCATCTGCCAGAATATAAGTACCCAGATCGGGTCTTCTCCCATAACAGGAAATACCTACAGTTGGTTTTCCGTACCGGTAGGTTTTACTTCAAACCTTGCAAATCCAATCGTAATTCCGCTGGTTACCACAACCTATTCCCTTACCGAAACCATCCCTGCGACCGGCTGTACAAACACCCACAGCGTGGTTGTAACGGTTAATCCTTTACCCACTCCTTCGATCACCGGCCTGTCGGCCGTATGTGAAGGAGCTACCGGGGTAGTTTATGCAACCCAGACCGGCATGACTAACTATCAATGGAATATTGCCCAGGGAGGCACCATCCTCTCAGGGCTTGGAACAGATTCCATACATGTAAGATGGGATACGGCCGGAGCCCGGTTTGTCTCTGTAAACTATTCCAACTCCTTTGGCTGCACAGCCCTGACACCTGCTGTGAAATACGTGACGGTCAATCCCCTGCCGATCCCTATAATAAGCGGACCCGTAAATATCTGCATGAATGCAACAGGCACATACACCACCGAAAGCGGCATGAGCAGCTACCTCTGGGCTGTTTCACCAGGGGGAAGCATAGTGTCGGGGCCTGGTACAAATACCATACATGTCGCCTGGAATGCTGCAGGGGCTCAGAATGTTTCGGTAAATTACCTGAACCAGAATACCTGCACTGCGGTTTCACCCACCGTCCTTAATGTCAACGTAAATCCCCTGCCTGCCGCCGCTGCCGGTGCAAACAGGGCGATCTGCCTGCACGACAGCACCCAGATCGGCTCAGTCCCGGTCCCCGGGAACACCTACAACTGGACTTCTGTTCCTGCAGGGTTTACATCCAGCCTCGCAAATCCATTCGTTACACCATTGATTACCACGGCTTATACTCTCACCGAAACCGTCACTGCCACCCTCTGCTCAAACACCAACAGCGTCACGGTCACTGTTAATCCACGCCCCGCTCCTTCGATCAGCGGCCTGTCATCAGTGTGTGCAGGGACTACAGGGGTTATTTACTCAACCCAGGCCGGCATGGTCAATTACCAATGGAATATTTCTTCAGGAGGAACAATTCTGTCCGGATTTGGAACAGCATCCATCCAGGTAAAGTGGGACTCGGCCGGCGCCCGATTTGTAACCGTAAACTATGCCAATGCTTCAGGCTGTTTTGCCATGACCCCGGCTGTTAAAAACGTTACAGTCTATTCTTTGCCGGTGCCGACCATTACAGGACCCGACAGCCTTTGTATGAATGCAACCGGAACCTACATCACCGAAAGCGGCATGGGTAACTACCAATGGGTCATTTCGCCCGGAGGCAGTTCAGTAACGGGACTGGGGACCAACACCATCCATGTCACCTGGACAACTTCCGGTCCTCGCTTTGTTTCGGTAAATTACCAGAACGCCAACAACTGCATGGCGACCACTCCTACCGTGTATAATGTAACGGTTTTCCCTCTGCCTGTACCAACCATCACCGGGAGCAGCTCTGTTTGTACGAATACGGCAGGTGTAATTTATACTACAGAAAGTGGTATGAATAATTATGTATGGAGTATTTCAACAGGCGGTACAATTACTTTTGGCCAGGGAACCGACAGCATCACCGTCAACTGGGGAAATGCCGGAAGCAGAACCCTTTCTGTAACCTACACCTCTCCCATGGGCTGTAACCCTGCGAATGCCACCATTAAAACCATAATCGTCCACCCCCGCCCTGTTCCAACCATATCGGGCAGTACTTCCGTGTGTATCAATGCTGGACCTAAAACCTATTTCACCGAAGGGGGTCAGCAAAATTACCTCTGGAATACTTCACCCGGAGATACTATTCTCGGCGGCCAGGGGACTTCCCAGGTAAGCGTGCAATGGAGCTCCGCAGGCAGTCGCTGGATCTCTGTAAACTATTCCTCCCCGGCAGGTTGCCAGGCAGTAACACCCGACACTCTCCATGTAACGGTAAGCCCGGTTCCAGGACCGGCTTCAGCCATCACCGGGCCGACTTTGCTGTGTGTACCGGCATTCTGGCAGGAATATTCAATTGATCCCATAGCGAATGCAGGGGGATACTTCTGGACCTTGCCGGCCGGGGCAGTTTTCCAGGGGACCTCTAACAGTAACATAATTCATGTTACCTATCTGCAGAATGCCCAATCAGGCAATATTACAGTTTATGGTACCAACGCATGCGGCAACGGGACTTCTTCAAGCCTTTACGTTACCTTATACCCCAGTCCCCAGAAACCTGTGATCACCCTTGAACAGAATGACACCCTGGTCTCAACCGCGCCGTATGGCAACCAATGGTATTTTAATAACCAGCTATTGCCCGGAGATACCCTTAACCACCTCCATGCCGCTCTTACCGGGAATTACTATACCATAGTCACCCTGGGCAATTGCAGCTCCGACACTTCCAATATCCTGTATGTGATTGCTGTGGGAGTGAAAGAAGATCCGGGATTTAATATCAGCATTCATCCGAATCCAACAAGCGGCAGGCTCGTCATTGACTTTGTGAGCCCGGGAGATAAATTATACAAACTGATCCTGGTCAATGAATTAGGGGTATTGATCCAGGAATCTGAACGGATGATTACAAAGGGAAAATACTCCTGGATTATCGACCTTGGAAATCTTTCTCCAGGCCCTGTCTTTTTAATGATTCAATCCCCGGAAGGGATTATCAGGAAAAAAATTATTAAAAACTAAGCCTGTTGGTTATTTGCTTTGCTTTAATCACATCGTCGCAGGAGTTACGCACCAGGCATTGAAGAGGGTGCTGCCTGTGGACATCCCAACGTAAACTGTGGGAGCGGTGCTTGAGGCTCCCACGGCCATTCCCCCGTAAATGAAATCGATCTGCCCGTTGGCTTCATAAAGCACGGCTTGGTATGTACCGTCAATTGAAGTACTGTTGTAATTGATGTTCATGTTCAGCTATTCAACGACAAGTCGTCTTGCCGGGGCAGTCCCAAGAAGCTTGCAGTGAACCTTCCCCGTTGGATCTATGTACTGGTCCAGTCCGAAAGGGGCGATAAGCGACAGTCCTGCAGCTGCAAAGGAATACTGGGTGTTTGAAATTGCGGTCCCTCCCAAACGGAGAACCCCGTTTGAGTTTACGCTGAACTGGGTGTACTGCACCCCCATGAAAATAAAGTTGAATCCAATATTCGTCACTGCCGACGATACATCGTCGCTGTTCCCGGCAACCAGCTAGGTTGTACCCGTGCTCATGTCTTCAAGCGATCCGGTGGCAACGGTGCTGAACACATAATTGGCGGTGCTTTGCCCGAAGACATTTCCTAAACAAAACAGGAGGTAAATTAACAGTAATGCTTTTCTCATCCAGTACATTTTAATATAATATCCTCAGAAGCAACCCTAACAGTTGGCAAAGCACCCAAATAGAAAACAGGAAATCGTTGATTGAAGCGGAGCAGGCTGCTTATACTGAGCAGGCCCGGGAAATAAAACAAGCAGGTCTAGAAATTTCCAGTTTCAAAAATAGGAAAAACTTACCATAACATGAAATTAGTAGTTCTTTTATCGTAACTTAGAGCATTAATGGGTAATACGGTAACCCGTCGTCAGCCTTCAGGAAAAAGAAATTCATAAGGAAAAACAAGTATGCCCCGTTCCTTTGTTATAGGAGATATTCATGGTAATTATAAGCCCATGATGGAACTTTTCGGGAAAGCAGGGCTGGACTATAAAAACGACATCCTGATCAGCCTTGGGGATGTGGTCGACAGGGGGCCTGAACCGGTAAGGGTGGTGAGCGAGCTGATGAAACTCCCGAAACTCATTTATATACTGGGTAACCATGATTACTGGTACCTTGAATATTTAAGGACAGGGAAAGCCACGGCCGACTGGTTATTCCAGGGAGGGACTACTACCATTAAAGATTACCTGAAGCATCCTGGTGAAGCTGACCGCCATATAGATTTTTATGCAGCGGCCCGCTTGTTTTATATTGATAAGAAAAACCGCTTGTTCGTCCACGCGGGATTTGACCGGTTCCGTCCCTTCGCAGACCAGATGACCGAAAAACTGACGCTGCTCTGGGACCGGTCCCTGTTCAGGGTGGCATCGGAATACGAGCAGGAGGGCAAACGGTTTGAGGAATTCAGCGAGATCTTTATCGGGCACTCCCCATCCCAGCTTATAATGCAGGACAAGCCGACCCTCCTTGCCAACCTCTGGATGATGGATACAGGAGCAGGTCACAGGCGTCTCTTAAGCCTGATGAACATTGACACCAGGGAATTCTGGCAATGCAAGTGTGATTTTTAATTCTTACCGGCAGGTAAGCGGAAGGCAATGACACTTCCTTCGGCAGAAGTAGATTCAAGCCATATCCTGCCCCCGTTCTTTTCAACCATGTCACGGCATAACTTCAGGCCAAGGCCATGGCCTTTTTCATTTTCAGTACCATAGGTCGAAACAAGCTCATTACTTCCCCCGAACAGTTTTACACTGATCCCCTCGGAAATGCCTGTACCCGTATCCGATACCCTGATCAGGTGAAAATCGTTTTCCGATTCGCTGGTGATCTGAATTATCCCTTCCTGTTTTGTAAATTTTACAGCATTGGAAATAAGGTTCCTGACAATTGCCTGGAGCATATTGCTGTCGGCATACACTAAAGCGTCGGCGTTGACCAGGTTCCTTATCCGTATGTTTTTCCTTGAAGCAAGGACCATCATGGAATCAACGACAACCGAGACTTCTTCATAAAGATGGAGGTTGGTTGGCTGAACTTTTAAAGTGCCCATCTGCAGCCTGGACCATGTAAGCAGGTTCTCCAGCAGCTGGTAAGCGCCCCTTGAAATTTTCTGCACCATCTTTGAATACTGCCTTATCTCGGGGATGTTCTTATCCTCAGTCTCTTCGACCAGGAGATCGGCGAACCCCATCAATGCGTTAAAAGGGCTTCGCAGATCATGGGACAGGATCGAGATAAACCGGTCCTTGCCTGCATTGATCTCCTTAAGTTCCAGGTTAAGTTTTTCAAGATCATATTCGGCCAGTTTCCTTGCCCTGATCTCAGCCTCAGCTATTTTTCTTTGTTTCCTCAGTTTGCTGATATATACCAGGGAGACCATGATCAGGATAAGCAAGAGTATACCCGAGGAAACAAGGAAAGCGATGGTGAGGTTGCTTTTATTCTGCCTTATCCTCGCTTCATTCTGAGTCTCCCTGATCCTGATAGCCATGCTGATCTCATTAAACCTGCTTTTGATCATTTGCGCCTGTATGGTATCGTTTACAAGGCGGTACTTTTCAAAATATAACAAAACAGAATCGTTCTGATCAGCTTTGATGAAAACCTGGATGATATTCTCAAAACAGTTCTTTTTCATTTCAGGCAAATTCGCCGAATCTGCAATCTGCAGAGCTTCTCTGTAGGAATCCAGCGCCTTTTTAAAATCCTTTATCCTGATGTAAGAATGCCCTATGGCAATATAAATGTCAGGCATTTTAACTTTCTCATTGATCGTATCACAGATAGCAAGCGCATTATTGTAATTTATCATTGCCTGCTTATGCTCACCCTGTAAATCGCATAACTTTCCAAGTTCAAAATAGGCATCAGCCATAGTTGAAATAAAGTCCTGTCTCAGGAAAATATTATCAGAAGAAATTTTCAGTATCGGTATAGCCATTTCAAAATACTTTCTGGCTTCCCTGAGATTACCCAGGTCGAAATAAGCTGTTCCGATGTAATAATATGAATGGCCAATATTGGCCATGAATTTTGTATTGCGCCTTTGTATCAGTGCCTTCTGAAAATACCAGAGAGCGGAATCTTTCTGATGCAGTTTTTGCTTCACCAGGCCAATATTGTTCAATGCAACAGCCTCACCATGATAATCTTTGGTATTAATGAAAAGTAATTCGGCCTGCCTGTAATATCCTTCGGAAACCAGGTAATTACCCAGCTGGAAGTAACAATTCCCAATACCGATCATGAAATAATTTGATTTCGACTGAAGATGATAATCGGTAAGGACATGGTAAGCCTTAAGAGAATAATCCATGGCAGTAAAGTAGAGGTGGCGGTCCATGTATACCCTGCAGATTTCGAATAAGGCCATTGCCGCATAGTATGGTTCATTTGCTGCCATTGATTTATTGTAAAATTCTTCGTACAGCTTGACGGAAATCTCCGGGTCCTTTTTCCTTTCGTTTCTTGCTTTCTGGAAGATTAACAATAAATCGTATTGAGCCGGGGTTGAAGGCTGATATTCCTGTTGCATCTGCGCGCTCAGGCTTTCGGTCTTTACCTGTTGAGAAGCAATCACTGATGAACCGGTAAGCTGCAACATGATGAATGCAGGAAACAATAAGAGCCATAACTTCCCGGTCATATTCATTGTCTTTAAATCCAAAGACTATAACCTGCATGTAAGTTTGCATGCAGGTTATAGTTTTTGGACATCTAAAATACTAAAATCCTGGATTTTTTTGTTTGACCAGTGCATCTATTTTTGCACTTAATCTGGGTTGCCTGTTTTCATCGGCTATAGCTTTGAGCCTGTTCAATACATCTATTGCCGTTTGGGAATCCTCACTGAAAACAGATTTGTCAGAAGCAGAGAAGGAGGCATAGTAGTCGAGATTCTGCCCCATGATCTCAGCCATTCTGCTACTTAGTTTTACTGCGGATGCTGTATCGCCTGCCTTATAATACATTTCGACAAAGGGAAGGTCATACATATCATACACATATTTCGGATCCGGGAACTTTTTCATGTACAGGTCAACCAATGCTTTGCATTCCTGTTTTTTCCCGGAACTGCTCAGCAGCTGCCCTACGAACAGGGCGATCATCTTTGGCCTGATCGAGCTGTTGTAGCTCTCGGGGTCAACATAAACCTTTGGATCATCAAGATTGCCGAATTTGAAGTTGTTCATGAAAATTTTATTTGAACCGATGGCATCAATACTTCCGAGGTTTGGAATGTAATTATTACTTGAATCAGGCTTTACAGGCATGAATTTGTAAATCCAGCCTTCCATATAGCAATACTGCTCGATGTCGAGGAAATTACGGACTGAACCCGGGGCCGCAAAATAAACCGGTCGTTTCCAGTCGGTCGTGGCGATCATGTCGAGGGTCACGATATCGTTCTTATACAGCAAGTTCGATTTAATGTTAAAGGTGATCGAATCCACCATTTTATCCTTGAAGTATTCGGGAACGATACCATATTTCAGACAGTTTTCCTTATTCACCGTGATCTTGATCTTTTTTGAAGGGAAGAATTTGATCTTGTCTCCGCCCTGGGACGTCACGTAGGTCTGGGGGTCTTTGCTTTTGATGAAATCCACCAGGTCCTTCAGCTCAACATAACCCTTGATCCCGATGTCATAATACATGATCACATCATTGGTCCCGGGCTGGTATGCTTCCATAGGGAGGCTGAGGGGAACCGGTTCCGATTCGTACATCTTCCGGTACAATTGTTCTATGTACCAGGCTCCTGAGGCAAGTTCCCTGTTAATGATACGCACATCAGTACGTACACCTTCAACTTCCTGGTTATACCAGAGAGGGAAAGTGTCGTTGTCGCCGTTGGTCACAAGCAAAGCATTCTTATCGCATGAATTCAGGTAATTTGCAGCAAAATCCCTGGCTGCATATTTCCCGCTGCGGTCATGGTCGTGCCAGTTTTGCTGGGCTACTATTACAGGCACAAGCAAAGTGGTGAATACCGTCACCAGGATTACGGGGATAAGCCCTTTGAGTTTTGTTTTTCTCTGAAGGAAATCAACCAGGGCTATCACACCGAGACCGATCCAGATTGAAAAGGCCATGAAGGAACCGGCATAGGAATAATCCCTTTCCCTGGGTTCAAATGGTTTCTGGTTCAAAAAGAGTGCTATGGCAAGTCCTGTCATGAAAAACAGCAGGATGACCACGATGTTGTTCCTGTAGTCTTTTTTCAGCTGGAAGAAGAAACCTATCAGCCCGAGTATCAGCGGCAGCATGAAATATTTATGCGAGGCCCTGGCCTTGACGCTGTCGGGAAGGTCGGTCAGGGAATTCCCCACATGATATTTGTCGAGGAAGGGGATGCCTGTGATCCAGTTGCCATTCTTAATGCTGCCGAAGCTCTGGATATCATCCTGGCGACCCGAGAAATTCCAGAGGAAATAACGGAAGTACATCCAGTTGAGCTGGTAAGAAATCATGAACTTCAGGTTCTCGCCAAAGGTCGGGCGGTTTACGACCTGGGATTTGCCATCCTCCCCGGTAATCTCCATCGGGATACCGGGTCCTCCCCAGTTCTTAAAGAATTCAGAACTTCCCGGTCTTTCCTGGTTGGTGCAGTACATACGGGGGAAAATGGTGGTGAACCTCGGGTCAAAAACAGGGATGGTCCCTTTACGTTCATCAACCACTTCATATTTCCCGGTAGTGGTGTTCTTTCTGTAAACAGGACTGCCGTCGTCATACTTGATGACCGGGGCGGTGTAATACTGACCGTAAAGGAATGGCCAGGTGCCGTATTGCTCGCGGTTCAGGAAGGAGACCAAAGTAAGGGCATCCTTGGGTTTATTCTCATTGATAGGCGTATCAGCATTTGAACGGATCACAAGGGATATAAAGGAAGAATACCCGATCAGCAGGAAACTAAGAGAAAGCAATACCGTATTTAACACTGTTTTTCCTTTTTTCCTGGTATACCATAAACTCCAGATCAGCAATCCGAAGAACAGCAGAAAATAAATAATGGTCCCGGTGTTGAAAGGCAATCCGAAGCCATTTACGAAAGAAATTTCAAAATAGGCTGCGAGTTTTGGGATCCAGGGAATCACGAAATACATCATCATCGCGACCATTACAAACGACAGGCCCAGGGCAGTGAAAATCCCCTTTCGGGTAGCTTCATATTTCCTGAAATAATATACCATGGTAAGGGCGGGAATGGCCAGCAGGTTCAGCAAGTGAACGCCAATCGAAAGCCCGATCATGAAGGCAACAAGGATCAGCCAGCGGTAGTTGTGTTTTTCATCTGCGACCTCGTCCCATTTGAATATAGCCCAAACCACCACCGAAGTGCAGAAGTACGACATAGCAAAAACGTTGGCTTCAACTGCCGAGAACCAGAATGAATCGGTGAAGGTGAAGGTCATCGCGCCAACAAACCCGGCCGCAAGTATGGTCCACATTTTTTCCTTTGTCATTTCCTCTCCCTTTTGCAGGACAAGCTTTTTGGCGATCATGGTGATAGTCCAGAAAAGGAACAGGATCACAAAAGCGCTGGACAGAACCGAGGCCATGTTGATCATAACTGCGACCTTCGTTGTATCCCCGAAAGCCAGGAGTGACATAACCCTGGTCGTAAGCTGGAAAGTCGGCGCCCCGGGAGGATGCCCGATCTGAAGTTTATAGGAAGTTGCGATATGTTCGCCCGGATCCCACCAGCTGACTGTTGGCTCAACTGTTTTAACATACACGATAAGGGCGATTGCAAAAACAAACCAGCCCGCAATAGTGTTAAGCTTTTTGAATTGGTTCATAAGTAATTACTGAATTTGATATTCTGCATATTTTAGGAACGGCAAAAGTACGAAAAGCTTGCTGATTGCCAGATATTAATCCGAGATATTAATATTGTATTAATGCCAAATAAGCTATTTTTGCCTGTTTGCTCACAATGAACTGTCCCGGACCCTATAAAAACTTATACAGCAGAAGTTTACTTCTTCTTGTATTACTGTGGATGGCGATAAGCCCTGAACCGGCCAAAGCCCAGTTCATCCTTTCGGGAGATATAGACGGAAGGTTTAGTTTTCTTAACCTTCACCGGACCATTTCTGATTCCCTGAAAAGCGAAACATGGAATGTTGCAAGTTTCGCAGAACTTGACTTTAAGTACCTGCACAGAAAATGGAACCTTTACGGTTCATTGTTTGTAACCTATAATAAGGGGACAACCCTGTCGTCAGTTGAGGTCCCGGGTTCTGTCAACGCCGGTTTTTACGAAGCCTGGTTCAGGTATTATTTTTCGAGGTATTTTTCCCTCCAGGCAGGAAGAATAGAAATACAGTATGATGATCAGCGCTTTTTCGCGGCCCGGGACTTTAACGGCCTGGTCACAAGCCATAACGCTGTCATTGGCCATTACCTTGATCCCGATACCAGCTTCATGGCCGACCTGGGATTTGCTGCCAACAAATTTGACCCGGCGGTAGGGATTTTCAGCACAAACCGTACCGTCAACAATTACCGGTACATGTCATACCTGTACGCCTATAAGCGATTGTTTGACGATCAGCTTTCCCTCACTTTCATGAATATTTTCACTGCCAATGATAACGGGTATGACAACACCCTTTTATACGGGCGCAACACTCTTGGAGGTTCAGGATGGCTGTCGCTTGATGACTGGGACTTCAATATGGCAGCATATTACCAGTTCGGGCATGTGAACGACGGCCGCTTGCTGAGTGCCTGGTATGCAGCCATGTATGTAAGTTACCGTGCTACATCCTGGCTTAATCTGATGCCTGCTTTTGAACATATGAGCGGGGATAATTATTCCGATTCGGCCGAAAATAAATGGATGGTACACGGGTTCAGCATGCTTTACGGAAATATGACCCGTTCATTCGGCAATGGAAGTGCTCTTACCAATACCTACCGCATGAATCTTCATCCCGGTCTTAACAATCTTTACTTTGTTGCAACAGCAGATATTACGCATAATATCTGCATCGAAGCCGCTTATCACTGGTATAGCCTGGCCCATCCCTATATACGCACGTTTGACCCCGACAGCCTTCGCATAATGGTCGTAAAGGTTCCCAAGAGTTTTTTGCACCAGGCAGAAATTACCTTCACTTATTCACCGTTACATACTCTTGCATTGACATTCGACTACCAGCTCCTATTCCCGGGAGCTGCCATGACAAACTTTAACGGCTGGAATTTCAAGCCCGGCATTCCGGTTTCGGCCGCTTATATTGAAATAGAATGGACCCCGGTTTTTTATCCCCGGAAAAAGAAACCTGTTGAAATCAAACCCTGGAGCCCCGGTCACGAACCGCCTCAATGATACCATCAAACCAATCCACATAAAGTATTGTTAATAATCCATTGATATCTTCACACATACAGCAGTATAACCCTGATCAAAAGACTATATATTTGCCTTCCATGAAAAAGTGCCTTTCTTTAGCCGTAGTCCTGATTTTCATTACGATACCCCTGTTTTGCGGTGCTCAGAAAAAAACCCAGGGCAAGTCAAAAAACAATACTTCCGATAATACAAAGGACAAACAGGGGAAAGACCAGATACCCCCTTTGAGAGAACTGTGCATACTGAAGTATAAGACTGATTTTTCAACGCTGGCCGACAAATACAAGGAAGACCTCTTCCCGAAAAGCAATGCGAAAAGCGCTATCCATTTTTACCGCGGTATAAGCCTCCTGAAACAAGGTTTGTACAATGAATCAATCAGGGATTTCAAGATCGCCAGGCTTGATACCAATATCAAGCGTAACATCTGTAATTTTTATATCGCCCTGTGTTTTATGCAGCTTCATATGAGCGACAGCATCATAGGAATATGCGGAAACACCCTCAATGTTCCCGGGCAGGACCTTATGAAACCAGATTACTGGAGCAATGCCGAATTCACGCAGGACAGGGTTTTCATCTCATATATTCTCGGGACCAACCAGGTGCTGAACAAACCCACCGATACCCTGCTGATCGACGCGACTTACGGGTTCTGCACCCGCGAAGATAAATTCCTGGAAGCTTATTATAATTACGGGACTTACAGCTACAACCTCGGGCGGTATAAGAAATCAATAGATATGATGATCAAGGTACACGACCTTGAACCTCCTGAAGACAGCCTGATACTGCTTGACCTCGGGTACCTCTACCGGCTTGCGGGAGATAATATACAGGCTATGAAGTCGTATAATCTCCTTCTTACAAGGTGCCATTCGTACATGGGATATAATAACAGGGGTTGTCTTTACGGGTATATGGAAAAATATTCAAAGGCCTTATCCGATCTTTCGACCGCTATCCGTAAAAACCAGCAGGGAATAGATGCCTTATGCAACCGTGGTCTTCTTTATTTAAAAATGCTGGATTATAAGCGGTCTGTTACGGACTTTACAACAGTAGTCCAGCTAAAACCCGACCTGTCAGATGGTTACTATTACCGGGGCTTTGCGCTGAAAGCCATGGGAGACTATGCAAATTCGGTCAGCGATTTCACCCGTGCCCTCCAACTTAAAAAGTAACAATGGGTTGTTGATAAAGTTCTTTCAACAGCTATTTTTCAGTTTCCTTATGCATGTATCTTTACCCGAGTTCTAACTTACCGGGTACTGCATGCATAAACTGACTTCATTCCTTTTCCTGTTTCTTTTATTATTTTCCGGCTCGAGGGTTGTTTCACAAACAAATGGTGACCTGGGTAAAGGATTTTTCAAAAACTGGTCTGTAAGCCTCAGCGGGGGGCCAAACATCTTTTTCGGAGATATCAAAGAATACAAGGTCCTGCCCGCCATGAGTCCCATCAATGAGCTCCGGTTCGCCGGGACTTTTTCACTGAACCGCCAGCTGAGCCATGTGTTCATGCTAAGGGGCCAGTTTTTCTATGGGCAGCTGGCCGGTGAAAAATTAAATTACAAGGACGGAAGTCCCTGCAACCAGTACTTTGAAAGCGATATTTTTGAAATAAACCTGAATACGACCATTAACTTCAGTAACCTTTTTGGTAAATATAACCCCAAACGGTTCTTCTTTGTTTACGGGACCATAGGTGCAGGAGCGGCCGACTGGATCACGAAGAAAAAAGACATCACCACCAATGAGATCATCGCCACCGACGGAAGCTGGTCCCAGATCAATCCCCACCTGGTGATCCCGGCAGGACTTGGCGCTTATTTCACAATAAAGAATAAAGTCAACCTCGGGCTGGAATGGACCATGCGGCAGCTTGTCATCGACCGGCTTGATGCCACGGTGGGTGGCTGGCCTTATGATGCATACAGCATGCTGGCTTTTAACCTGACCTATAACTTCGATAAATCTTCAAACATTAAACTCAGTACCGCTTCTCCCCAGAAGCAGATAGGCCCTCCTCCTCCTCAGCCTTTGCTGGCAGCCGAAATAGCCGCCGAGAAACAGAAAGAACAGGCTGCAAAAGCCCAGAAGGAAGCATCTCTCAAGCTTCCTCCCCCGGCACCGGTGAAAGACAGCATCAAACCGATACAGCAGGTGCTTGTGCCCGACACCACGGCAGTTGAGGAAAATCCCACGGCTGACACACTGACGGTACCTGCTCAGCTGAAAGGTATTTCATACAGAGTCCAGGTATTCGCATTCAAAGAGGATACATACACAGCAGAACAGGTAAGGGAGAAATTCAAACTCAGCCAGGAAGTTTCGAAAGAACATTCAGGCGGATGGTACCGTTATACCATCGGCTCTTTTACAAATATCAATGAGGCGAAAAAGCTGATGACCTCCTTACGTACATCCAAAGAGATCCCCGATGCCTTTATAGCAAAATACACCAACGGTAAAAGGGCGACCCCTGCTCCTCCGCATACAACCAGGCACTCAAAATCTTACAAAGGAAAAATTCATTACCACAAGCCTGTGCATAAAAAATAAGCTGAATTTTCTTCCTGATCCTATCACTTTTCACTTCTTCCCGGATTAAGCATAAAAATGCTTATGAAAGGAAACATTCTTCCGGGACTGATTGCCTGCGGGCTTCTGTCCCTGGCTTCGCTCAGCTGCGAAGCTGCAGAAATCATCACCGCCCAGTCAGGATCGTGGACCAGTACCAGCACCTGGGTTGGCGGCGTAGTACCTACCCAGGGCGACCAGGCTACAATTAAAGCCGGTCATACCATTACCATTCCCAGCACGGGAACAAAATCCTGCACAAACCTCGTGGTCGAAAACGGGGGAAAACTCTACGCCAATACCGGCGGAAGCCAGAGGTATGTCGATATTTACGGGAACATCACCTGCGACGGAACCATCGGCAACGGTTCTGTAAATGACGGCATCTCGTTTAATATTGAAGGCGCCAACTGCCTGGTCAGCGGCAGCGGAGCATTCGACGCATCGAGGATACGAAAGAACACCGGGCTGTATGCAACAGGCACCCTTACGATCTCGATGAACGTAAACCTCAGGTATAACGGCACGGCTATTTTCAACAATAAATCCACATCCAATTTCAATATTATCGTGGATGCAGGATGCACGTTGAACTGCATGGGAAATTCAGGGATCCCGGGAAATGTCTGCATAGACGGATCCAATGCTTCGAACGGTTCAAGCTACGGGGGCTCTATAACGGTCAACGGGACATTGAACGTAAGCGGCATCCTTTACCTGACTACCGACAATAATTCCTCGACCTACTCTGTTTCATTCACTGTCAACAATGGCGGCATCGTGAATACTGCTTCGGTGCTATGTACCAGCAGCGGTAATGCAGGCCATTTTACCACTATTAACGATGGGGGAAAACTGAATTTTATCTCCGGCGACTGGGGGAGCATAGGGTTAACGAACAACTCCTATACTTTCGCACCTGCTTCAATTATTGAATATTCCGGGACGGGAGCCCAGAACGTGGGGAATCCGGCAGCTTACGGAAACCTGTTCATCAGCGGTTCGGGGGACAAGACGGTCAGCCCCGGGGACCTTACCATTAACGGAGACCTTGTCATCGCAAATTCATGCAGCCTTGTAATCCCCCGGTCCGGGGCGGTCACAGTTCAGGGTAATTTTATTCTTGAGTCTGCGGATGGCCTCGTACTAAAGGCCGGGGATGCGGTTTCTGCCCCGGGCTCGTTCATCCACCAAGGAGGCTTCAGTGGAAGCGGAACAGTGAAAGTTGAAAAATTTATCTCAAAATATCTTACACAGGATGACGCCAACTACCACCTGATATCCACCCCTGTTTCACCCCAGAACATTCAGCCTGAATTCGTGGCAGATCCCCCTGAGCATACCACCGATTTTTACCGCTGGGACGAACCCCTGGCCATCTGGGTGAATTCAAAAACCACGGGAGGCTCCTGGAATACGTTCTTCCAGCCTGGCGACGACCGCACTTTTATAAAAGGTCAGGGATATCTCATTGCTTCTTCAACGGATGTGGTGAGGAATTTCTCGGGGAACATCATCAATTCAAACCTGGACTTACCCCTGAGTTTCACAGCAGGCGATTATGCAGGATATAACCTCCTTGGAAATCCATATACATCCGCATTAAATGCAGATATCAACACCTGGAGCAAAACCAATGTGGAGGATGCGGTATGGGTGTGGGATCCTGCTTCGGGAAATTACAAAACATGGAACGGATCTGCCGGGACGCTGCAAGGCGGGATCATACCTGAAATGCAGGGATTTTTTGTTAAAGCAAAAGCCCCTTTCTCCTCTCTCACCATTCCCGCATCATCCCGGGTCCACAGCGGCCAGCCGGAATACAAGTCAGCAACAGCATTTGAACTGCATATTTCATTAAGCGGGGGCGGCTATTGCGATGAGACTGTTTTATACACTTCAAGGACCCAGCCCGGCCTGCAAGATAAAATGCACAATGTAGGCAAATTTATGGGGTTCCATGATGCGCCCCAGCTTTACTTCCTGGAAGGAGGGGAGATGTTTTCAATTTTCCAGGGTGACACCCTGGGAGGGTATTGGGTCATGCCCTTAGGAATACGTAAAGGATATGCCGATACACTCAAATTTGAATTCAGCGGGGTTGAGACTTTTTCAGGAGAAGATGCCTTGTATCTTGAAGACCGGCTTGAAGGCAGGAACATCAATCTGAGGGACGTGACAAGCTATGAATTTGCCAGCAGCCAGGTTGTTGAGAACGAAAGGTTTTTCATTCATTACAAGAACACCACAGGAACTTATACCCCACCTGTTACAGATAAGGTAAGGATGTATGCCTTAAGCAGGGGACTCAGGATTGATGGTCTTGAGGATTATACCGGCAATGAAGTGCTGGAGATCTTTGACATGGACGGCCGAAGGGTAATTGAAAAGATTATCCCCCAGGGGCAGGGCTTCGTCCCCCTTGACCTTGACCCTTCATGTTATATCGTTCGCCTGAGCCTCGGGAAGGCAAGTGTTTCAAAGAAACTTTTATTCACAAAATAATTATGATCTCATGAAGACAATGGTAAAGCTTTTTGTGCTGGGAGGTGGTTTGCTGTTTGGAACTGCTTTACCGGCATTCAGTGATGAACCAGGTCCTCCGCCTCCTCCCTCCGGTCACGGAGCAGGAGGCGACCAGGGACCGGCAGGCGCTCCCATAGACGGGGGGCTCGGTATTCTCCTTTCAATGGGGGCTGTATATGGCTGTAAAAAATACCTGCAGTCACGCAGTAAAATCCACAGGGTTGAGGATTCCGGGGTCAAGCCGTAACGGCCTGTTTAAAGCCCAAAGTGCTGCCTGATCTCCTGTATCTCGGCATCGGAAAGTCCCGGGGTCTCAATACCTGCCCGGGAACAACTGAGGTAGATGCCTGCAGCCTTGGCAGCCAGATCCAGCTCATCAAAGGCTTCCGAAACGGTTTTGCCGATGGCCAGAGCCCCGTGCTTTTCCCAGACTACTACTGAGTTATGTTCAAAACAACGGGCTGTAAGATTGGCAATCTTCTCGGTGCCGGGGATGGTAAAAGGCACAAAACCGTAACCCCCTGGCTGGAGCATCACCGCTTCAGGATGCATTTTCCAGAGAATGTTGGTAAGTGAATCGGCCGAATTGAACCTGGGGTTATGCGTAAGGGCTATAAGTTCGGTTACATGCGAATGCACCAGGGCTTTCTCGGGCAATTTCTTAAGGCAAAGCATCTCATGGACCGCCAGGTGAGTTGGCAGTTCAGAAGTCGGCATCAGGTCTTTGGCGGCTTTTTCAGGAACAATGATATGATAAGCCGTGGAAGAATCGCTGATGTAAACAAGGCAGATATCTTCAAGCGGTTCCCTGGCAATGTCGCGCATCCTTGAACCTGCCGCGGAGACCAGCAGGAGTTGCCTCTTTAAGCCGGCATATTCCCTGGGCAGGGGAAGAAATGGATAGGTTGAAAATTTACCGAGTTCCTTTTCCGTAAAAAACGATGTGATGTTCACGGAAATATTGCCTGCATTGCGTTCCGACCACCGCCTTTCCCAGAGATGTCCGGCCACCCTGCTTAATTCTTCAGTAAGGTTCTTTATTTCTTTTTTCTGAAAAACATCCTGGGTAAAACTAATCAGGGGATCAAGGTTAACTTTCAGGTCGACATTGATGTATTTTGGCTTCATATTTCCCTTTATTTATTCCTTTTCCGTGCAAAAAACGTCTTCAGCAAACTGCTGCATTCTTCTTCCAGGATGCCATTGTTAACACTGGTCTTCGGATGGATCAGGGGTTGCCGCACCAGGGCATAACCCCTTTTTTCGTCCTTAGCCCCGTATACAATTTTCCCAAGCTGGGCCCATAAAGCGGCTCCCGCGCACATCACACAGGGTTCCAGTGTTACATAAAGCGTGCATTCATCCAGGTATTTGCCTCCAAGGTTATCCGCAGCCGAAGTAAAAGCCTGCATTTCGGCGTGAGCCGTTACATCGTTAAGGGTTTCCGTAAGATTATGGGCGCGGGCAATGATACGGTTCTGGCAAACAACCACGGCGCCTATAGGCACTTCATCCTTTTCGAACGCTTTACGGGCTTCCTTCAGCGCTTCATTCATGAAGTATTCATCAGAAAACAATGGATACGATTCGGCTTTCATCATTCATTTACAAGATTATCACCAAAAAGCAGGTGACTTATATTTTCCATTTCCCATGCATCCCTTAAATGATACTGGCCTATCCTGGTACGGCAGAGTTGTGTGAGATGCGCCCCCGTGCCTAAAAGAACACCCAGGTCCCTTGCTACGGAACGTATATAAGTGCCTTTGCTGCAGCTGATCCGGAAGTAAAGATACGGAAGATTGACCTGGGTAATTTCAAATCCGCTCACTGTGACATTCCGGGGTTTGATCTCCACTTCCTGTTCAAGCCGGGCATATTTATACGCCCGGCGGCCATCGATTTTTTTCGCCGAAAAAGCAGGGGGTACCTGGTCGTAGGGACCACTGAGTTTTGCAACCGCCTCATTGACCTGTTCCAAAGTGACATGTTCGAAAGGCAACTCCCTGTCAATCTCCTTTTCCAGGTCAAATGAAGGAGTGGTGGCCCCGATGCGGAAAACCCCGGTATACTCCTTGTCAAGTCCCTGGAACTCATCAATGCGTTTGGTGAATTTACCTGTGCAGATGATGAGCAGACCGGTTGCCAGGGGGTCCAGGGTACCGGCATGGCCAATTTTAATTTTTTTTATCTGCTGATGAGTACGGATGAGGGAGCGGAGTTTTGCCACAACATCAAAGGAGGTCCACTGATAGGGTTTGTTGATCAGGAGGACTTCGCCCTGTTCAAACTGAAGGCCCATGATCAGAGAGCTAAACTATGCCCGGTGAGAAGGAAGATAAGCAGGATGATGCCCACAATGATCCTGTACCATCCGAAACCCCTGAAGCCATACTTTACAAGGAAAGCGATGAATCCCTTGATGGCCAGGATGGCAACGATGAAGGCCACCGTATTGCCAAGGATCAGGAAGTTTATATTTTCATGGGTAAGCAAGTCGGGGTGATGCCTCCATGCATCCCAGAGGCTTTTTGCAAATGCCCCTGCAAGCGTCGGGACTGCCAGGAAAAAAGAGAATTCGGCGGCTGCACTGCGTGTCAGTTTCTGCTGCATGCCACCCATGATCGTTGCTGCGCTGCGGCTGAAACCGGGAAAGACTATAGCCAGAAGCTGGAACAATCCTATCACCAGAGAATTTTTATAGGTGATCTTTTCTTCAGTATCAATTACGGGGTCCTTGAACCATTTATCGATAAACAGCAGAATGATCCCGCCAAGGAACATGATGGCGGTTATGGTGATGGGACTTTTTATGACCTCTTCGATCTTGCTCTTCAGAAGCACCCCAACAATAGCTGCGGGTATGAAAGCGACGATAAGCTTGAGATAAAAACTAAAATGCTTAAAATCCAGGAATTTCTTCCAGTAGAGAACCAGCACAGAGATAATCGCGCCAAACTGTATAGTCTCAATGAACAAGGCCATGAAATCCTTGTCCTTAACCCCAAGAAAAGCTCCCGCGAGAGCCATATGTCCTGTGCTTGAAATGGGAAGGAACTCAGTGATCCCTTCCACTATGGCCATAATAATGGCCTGCAAAACTGTCATTAATCTTTGGGTTTTTTCATGATGGCAAAGATCTCGATCACATAACCTGCAAGGATCAGTATAGGCGCCAGGGTTATCCTGCGGAAACTGAAGATCTCATAATTGAAAACCTTAGGGTTGTCGGATCCGCCTCCGATCATAAGCAGGAAGCCCAATGCAATGAAGGCCAGCCCGATAAGCATCAGACGGTAATTTTCTTTTCCGAAAGCGAATTCGCCAATTTTAACAACCGGGGGAACTTTTGCAGTTTCCACAGGCTTCTTTGATGAAACTGGCTTTTTATTCTTATCCATGAAAATCGGTTTAGGGGTGACAAAATTATGAAATTTTCCGGTACTCAGGTATACAGCAGGTCTGTTTTAATGTGGAGGTATTTTCTCACCGCCATATACGTGGAGCTCCACGAAATACCTATTCCCATGCCAATGATCAGTATGACTAGTATTACAAGCCTCAGGGGATCCTGCAATTCCATCAACTCGGGCAGCTGGTCCACACTGAAATAAAGCGTGATCACCAGCATGCCGATGGCCATCAGGGAACTCAGGACTCCGTTGGCGATTGACTTCCTGAGGAAAGGCATCCTGATAAAACCTTCGGTAGCCCCCACCAGCTGCATGCTGCGGATCAGGAATCGTTTGGAATAGATCGCAAGGCGGATGGTATTGTTGATGAGGACGATGGTGATGAAAAACATGATCCCCGAAAAAACAAGAAGTACGAGGCTAAGCTTGTTCAGGTTTTTATTGATAAGGTCGATGAGCGATTTCTGGTAAAAGACTTCTTTAACCTCTGGCCTCGCAAGCAGGTTTCTTTCGATCTTCGCGATGCTGTCGGCATTCGTATATGAGGCTTTCAGGCGGAGGTCAATGCTGTGAAGAAGGGGGTTATACCCTAAAAAGCCGATAAAATCTTCGCCCAGTTCTTCCTGCAGCTGGTCGGCGGCTCTTTCCTTGGGGATATATTCCGATGACTTTACATAAGGGTCGAGGTCAAGTCTTTTTTTCAGTTCAAGGATCCCGGCTTCCTTAACTCCTTCCCTGATCATAATGGAAAAACCAATGTTTTCCTTCACATAATCGGAAAGTTTGTTGGCATGCAGGAAAATCAACCCGATAAGACCCAGTAGGAATAACACCAGTGTAGTGCTGATACCTGTTGTAAGGTAAGAAGTTGTTATTCTTTTCCGAAAATATCTTTCGTCCTGGGGTATGCTAGCCATTTTCCGTTGATTCAATACTGATTCGGCACGGCGAATTTACTGAAAATTTATTTGGGCTTTTTCTTCAGGTCCTTTTTTAGTTGCTTCTGTTCGGGTGAATTGACCCCAACCGTGGATTTAATCCCGCTCAGGCTGCTCTTCCAGATATAATTGAAAATCGCCTTGGTAGTATCCCTTTCAAAATATATGATCCCTTTTCTCATGAAGCCGTTATTGTCGGGATTTTCGCGGGGCAGGATATAATTGGCGACATCCGTAATCAGTTCGTTCTTAAGTTTTTTCATGGTTCCGTCCTTAAACAGGGTCAGCTCCACATACAGGTTATTGTAGTATACCTCAAGGTTGCCGATGGCCGTGGCATCATTGGCTGAAACCATTGAGATGTTCAGCTTTTTCAGAAAACCATGAGATATCTTAGCCGGCAGAAGTTTCGTGAGCATGGGATTGAGATCTGTCATGTCAAGGGAGTCAACGGTCGCCCACCACCAAAGGGAATCCCGGGGGCTCAGCATGTCAAAGCGGTAATGCCCGTTAACAGATCCCTTGCCCATCAGCCGTGATTTGCCTTCAACCGACATGATGCGGTTTTTATTCAGCCCCACCGTATCATTCGATACATTCAGCATCTCGCCGTTGATCCTGTCAAAGAAAACAAAGCCGGGTTTATCCCCTGTCTGCTCCTCATACTGCATATAACCGTTCACGGTCTGAATGGTATCAAAAGTAAGAGGCAACGGAACTTGTCTTAGCTGGCTTTGCACCAGGAACTTTTTACCTGGTTTGGCGATCTTGATCCTTTTGTCGCGATAAGCTTCGATCCTGGGGCTATGTGCCAGGATCCTTCCCACATGGATCGTTTTATCTGTAATCATTTTTGTAAAGTCCGGGTTGAAGATCTCGAGCCGGGGAACAGAGACATTAAAAATATCGGTCTGGAACCCCTTGCGTTTGTAGAATTCATCCCTTGAAACAACCGGAGTAAGGAAGATCGAATCAATACTCAGGTATTTTTTACCTGTACTTAAAAAGGCTTTATTGAAACCGTAAGTGTAAAGACTGTCACCGGTCATGAAATTCCTGCCTTTCAACGATACCGATATATCGGCGGCATTGAACAGAGGTATACCTGCAACACCTTCCCTGTTCAGGGAATCAAACAGGAATTTACTCATTGATACCTGCAGCTCATCCGCTGAATAATCAGTTTTTCCTTTCTCATTATGCACATGAAGTTTAACCCCGGCATCCCTGACCAGGATGTGTTCAATGCTATACGACCCCTGGCCCGGCTTATAAACAAGGGCCGGGGATATGGTTTTCTTCTCCTTGTTCTTGTTTTCATAGAGGGAGATATCAACTTCGGGCTTCAGAATTTCAATATTACCTATGATCCATTTTCCCTCAAACAAAGCCTTGTCGAAATAAAAATCCGAGATGCTGATCTGGGGGATCTTTAACCTGAACCTGGGTTTTCCCTTTTCCTTCCTGCCCTGGCCTTTTACCGGAAGCATGCTGATTCCTTTAACCTCAATATCCAGCGGGTATGAATGAAGGCTGATGTTGTCACAGCTTACTTCATAGGTGCTGTCCATCACGATCATCCTGAGAGGCCTTACCGAAAGGCTCACCGAATCAAACTTCATAACACCGTTCATTTTCCCCCGGTCAGGAAGCTGCATCGAAAGTCCCAGGATTGAGAAATCTATATCTTTCAGCTTGAAATAGCTTGATTTTGTCCGTTCAAGACCATCGTATGATATATCTCCTTTCAGTACTACCAGTTTATCCACATCCAGGAATTTCACCAGGCCCTGCGAGGAAGACAGGCGTTCATCTTCCTGTCCCGGTTTGAACTGGTAAGGGTCACCTGCTTTCAGCGAAACCTGGGGATTCCCGAGAATCACAAGGTTGGCCTGCAGTACTTTGTCAAGGAACAGCTTTTTATGGTTCAGGCCTTGGAGAAACAGGTTGTCCAGCCTGAAACTTACCGCGACATTTGATTCCTTCCTGTTCAATGAAACTTCAGGCGACCTGGTCTTGTTAAATAAAATGCTGTCGGCCATGATCACCGAGTCTTTCGTTGCAATGTGAAGATGGTTCACTTTCACTTCCCTGAGGCTGTCGGGACTATTAAAAAAGAATGACCTTAAATCCAGGTCGAAATCCCTGCTGTAAAAATACCCCTGTTGGTTCATACCGTGAACCGAGTCAATTAGGAAGTCGTACATTTTCAGGTCAAATGAGGCCGAACAGATCTCCTGGTCAAGGCTGTCGGTATTCTGGTGAAACCCGAAAAAACCTTTGTTTACCAGGATTGAATCCCCCCTGATTGAATTCACATATTTTTTCAGGAGGTTATATACCACGTCATCATTGGACTCAGCGAAGAAATCCCCGGGATGCCTGAACCTGGCCGCTGCTTTCTTTGTTAAACGGTGTTTGATAAAAAGAACATCGGGAGATTCCACAATGAGATTGCTGAATACCAGGTCCTGCCTGTAAAAGGCCTTTAACAGGTCTATATTATTGAACTTCAGGTCGGGAAGTAAAACCGAGAAGGTATTTTTTCTTTCTTCCTGCAGGTTGATGATGCTTTCCGCTTCGGAATAAAGCATCCCCTGTTCGATCTCGAGCAGTTTCTTTTTCGTTGAAATGTAAACATTGCCGGCATTCAGAACATGGATCCTGTCGCGGAGTTTCAGGATGATCTCATGCAGGTTCAGTTCGAGGTTCCTGGCGTAAAATATCCTGTCATTCCGCTTGTCCGACAATGAATCGAGCCTGAACCCGTCTACTCCTATATTCATCCTGGCAACACGAAGCTCAGGATTCCTGTCGTCCATATTCCTGAAATATTCAAGAGAAGCCTCCTGGATGATAAGGGTGTCGATCTGCATCGATTTCAGCTTGCCTGAAATCACTGTGAAGAGGTCGGCTTTGTTGAACGGCTTCTGTTTCTTCCTGTGCTCGGGTGATTGCCTGTTTTCTACAGCTTCGATCGAGTTATTACGGAATATCTTCAACCTTGCCAGGTCCAGTACAATTTTCGTAAGGTGTACCTGCTGATTCGTAAGCGCTTCATACAGGTTGATCCCATTTATGGCAAATTCAGGAAGGTCTATCTGGAAAAAGGTACCCTGGCGGGCATGGCTTATCCTCCTTGATAAAAAATTCGGGCGGAGCGAGATATTCTTCCCGTACAACCTGGACTTCACGAGGTTGAAACCGATCTCCTCAGCCTGGAGGAAATACAAGCTGTCGGTAAGGCTGTAACTCACATTATGCAAAATAAAATCAATGTCGCGGGAATAAAAGACCCTGTTATGATTGTAATAACTGTATGGATTGATGGAAACATCCCTGAGCACAGCCGAAAATTCATACCTGCCAAGAGCCTGGCGCCCGGGCTTTCCTTCCCTGTTGGAAACTATCCTGGCCTTCTCCACAAAGATCGAGTCAATGTGGATATCCTTAAAAACCTGGGAGGCCAGTGGGTAAATATCTTCATACACATTTTTGAATCTCCCTTTCCTCGAGGTGATTGTATCGGGAAATCCCGCAAGTACGATCTCGGGTTTCATTATCAGCATCGCCCTCAGGTAAAGGTTATGGTTGAACCAGGCTTCCCTGAAGTTCAACCGACGCAGCCTGAGTTCCCGGTAAGTGACCTTATACAGCGTTTTTTTTGCCTCCCCTTTTAGTTTCAGCTTCTGGTAAAGAATGGTATCGGGAATAAGGCTGAAATCTTTGATGGAGATGGTCCTTGTAAGGATGTTGATCTTAAGTTCCGAAAAATCAGTGGAATAAAGCCCCTGGCTGCTTTCATTGACCTTTCTCCGTATCATTTCACGGAGAAGCCTTGTACCGAAAAAATTGAAAAGGATGTAAACACTGAAGATTAACAGGGCAAGCAGCAGGATAAAACCTGATAACATCCGGAGCAGTATTCTCAGTCCCCTCCTTTTTTTATGCCCAATTTCCTGTTCTTCCATAGGGTTTGCCGGAATCAGTTTCAAAAATAGAAATTCCTGCCATATAAACCTATTTCCTACCTTTGCGGCAAGATTAGGTAGCGAGGTAGCGAGAAGCGAGGTAGCGAAATGCCGGTTTCACATTTTTACGTTTTTACAATAGATTATGGAATACAACTTTACGGAGATAGAGAAGAAGTGGCAGAAATACTGGCTTGAGAATAAAACCTTCCACACTGAAATTGATAATGCGAAACCTAAGTTTTACGTACTTGACATGTTCCCTTATCCTTCAGGGGCAGGCCTTCATGTTGGGCACCCGCTTGGGTATATCGCCTCCGATATTTTTGCAAGGTACAAGAGGCTGAAAGGCTTTAACGTCCTGCATCCCATGGGCTACGACGCTTACGGGCTTCCCGCCGAGCAGTATGCCATTCAAACCGGCACACATCCTGCAATCACCACCGAAAAGAACGTGGCCAGGTACAGGGAGCAGATGGATAAAATAGGGTTTTCGTTTGACTGGGACAGGGAGGTTAAAACCTGCGATCCCTCCTATTATAAATGGACCCAGTGGACTTTCATCCGCCTCTACAATCACTGGTATGACCTGCAAACGGGGAAAGCCAGGCCCATCGCTGACCTCCTGGGGACTTTCATTTCTTCAGGGAATGCTGATGTGCGGGCTTCTGTTACTCCGAACTGGTTCCACGAACTGGGGAAGAAAGACAGCACTTTCGGCCCGGGATTTAAAGGGGTATTCACTGCAGCAGAATGGGATTCATACTCCGAAATGCAGCAGCAGGAGATACTCATGAATTACCGCCTGGCCTATATTTCGGAAGCCATGGTGAACTGGTGCCCAGAGCTTGGGACCGTCCTCGCAAACGATGAAGTGGCGAATGGGTATTCCATCCGCGGCAACCATCCTGTTGAACGCAGGATGATGCGGCAGTGGTTCCTGCGTATCACAGCTTATGCCCAAAGGCTGCTCGACGGCCTGGGAAGCCTTGACTGGCCTGATTCACTCAAGGAACAGCAAAAATACTGGATAGGGCGAAGCGAAGGCGCAGAGATCCTCTTTCCAATCATAGACTCCGAACTTAAACTGAATATCTTCACTACCAGGCCCGACACTATTTTCGGTTCTACTTTCATGGTGCTTTCACCGGAGCATGAATACATAGAAAAGATAAGCCCTTCAACGCATATTGAATCGGTCAGGGCATACATCCAGGAAGCCATCAACCGCAGCGACCGCGAACGTATGGCCGACGTAAAAAAAATAAGCGGTGTATTTACGGGTGCTTTCTGCCTGAATCCTTTCAACCAGAAGCCTATCCCCATATGGGTTGCAGACTATGTACTTGCAGGCTACGGCACAGGCGCCATTATGGCTGTCCCCGCTCACGACAGCAGGGACTATGACTTTGCAAAACATTTCGGATTACCAATCACCGAAGTGGTTTCAGGAGGTGATATCTCTGAAAGCTCATACGACGCCAAAGACGGGACAATGGTCAATTCCGAGTTCATCAATGGCCTGCAGGTAAAGGAAGCCATCAGCAGCGTGATCAAACGCGTGAATGAAATGGGCATAGGAAAAGGCATGGTGAATTTCCGCCTCCGCGACGCCATTTTCAGCAGGCAGCGTTACTGGGGAGAACCCTTCCCGGTATACTTCAAAGACGGAATCCCATACGTTCTTAACGATAAGGACCTGCCCCTGGAGCTTCCCCCCGTCGATGCCTACCTGCCCACCGAGACCGGCGAACCTCCCCTGGCCCGCGCAAAGAACTGGAAAACGAAAGAGGGATATCCTCTCGAAACCAATACCATGCCCGGTTTCGCAGGCTCAAGCGGATACTACCTCCGCTATATGGACCCACGCAATCCGGATGAATATTTTTCAAAAGAAGCAGTAAACTACTGGCAGAACGTCGATCTGTACATTGGTGGCGACGAGCATGCCACAGGCCACCTTATCTATTCAAGGTTCTGGAATAAATTCCTGTTCGACCTCGGAATGGCTGTCTGCGACGAACCCTTCAAAAAACTGGTGAACCAGGGCAAGATCCAGGGACGTTCGAGCCTGGCTTACCGCCTGAAAAGTTCGAATACTTTCGTCTCTTATGGCCTCAAAGACCAGTATGAGCATAATTTTATGCATGTGGATGTCAACCTCGTGAACAACGACATCCTCGATACGAGGGAGTTTTGCAAATGGAGACCCGACCTGGCTGATGCATCTTTCATCCTCGAGGAAGGGCAGTATGTCTGCGGCCATGCCGTGGAGAAAATGTCAAAGTCCCTGTACAATGTGATCAATCCCGACGAGCTGATCGATCGATATGGAGCCGATACTTTCAGAATGTACGAAATGTTCCTTGGTCCCCTTGAGCAGTCGAAACCCTGGGATACCAATGGGATCGAAGGGGTTTTCCGTTTCATCAGGAAATTCTGGAGGCTTTACCATGATGATGAAAACCGATTCAGGCTCAGCGGGGAAACTCCGGAAGCCGCAGAGCTTCGCGTCCTCCATAGAACAATAAAAAAAGTGCAGGAAGACATAGAACGACTTTCATTCAACACAGCGGTTAGCACTTTCATGATCTGCGTTAACGAACTGGGCGAACTGAAATGCAGCAAAAGGGGCATACTCGAAAACCTGCTCATCCTGATTGCTCCCTATGCCCCCCATCTTGCGGAAGAGCTCTGGCAGCAGTGCGGGCATAATGAAGGCATCACTAATGCGGCTTTCCCGGTGTTCAATGAAACTTACCTTGTGGAAAACACGTTCAAATACCCTGTTTCTTTTAACGGGAAAATGCGTTTCCAGCTTGAGCTCCCTGTCGACATGGGAACAGGGGAAGTAGAGAACGCAGTACTGGCGGCAGAAGAGTCAGCCAAATGGCTTGAAGGCAAAGCCCCGAAAAAAATCATCGTCGTAAATAAGAAAATAGTGAACGTCGTCGTTTAATTTAAAAGCAAACGTAATGCGTTCCCGCTTTCTTTTTCTTCTCTTACTATTCACTATTCACGGTTCACGGTTCACGGTCCATGCCCAGGACCTGAAACCTGCAGTCAACGGATCTTTCACCTACGGAGAAAAACTGGTCTTTACCGTTTATTATGATTCATACTTAACAGGAAAAGTGACCGCAGGAAGCGGAAGCCTTGAAGTGAGCAGGGAAGCTGTGGATATTGGCGGACGACCGACTTACCATATTGTGGGCGAAGGGAAATCGAAAGGAGCGTTCAACCTGTTCTTCAAGGTCAACGACCGTTTCGAAAGCTGGGTTGACGCAGAATACCTGGTTCCCTGGAAATTTAAACGTGACACCCACGAGGGCGATTACTCATACAAAGATGAGGTGAAATTCAACCAGTACACAGGATCCTATTCCAGCACCCGGGCAAACAAGAAAATGCCGGTGGGGACCCATGACATTATCTCCGCATATTTCCAGGCCCGCAATTTCGATTTTTCGGTGATGAAACCCGGGGAAATCTATCCCCTGAATTTCATTCTTGACGATTCCCTTTATACATCGGTGATCAAATTCATCGACAGGGAAACCGTCACAACCGACCTGGGGACTTTTCACTGCCTGCATTTCAAACCCATGGTAGTGACCGGGGCGGTTTTCAGCCAGCCTTATCCCATGGATCTCTGGATTTCGGACGATAAAAACCATATCCCGGTGCTTGCCAGATCAGCAGTAATCGTGGGTTCAGTAAAGATGGAACTGGTGAAATACCAGGGCCTGAGAAATCCGTGAAACACTGTCGCTGAGACAAAAAAATCCCTGTATTAAAAATCCCGGGAAGAGGCCGGGCATGAAGGCCGGTTCAGGTTTTTTATTGAATGATCAGCCTGGTTGCTGTTGTTTTTTGATTCCCTGTAATTTTCAGCATATACTCTCCTGCAGGTAAATTCTTTAAGCTTACCGTCGTCTTTGCCGGCAGCATGCGTGAAAAAACCATCACCCCGTCAAAATTATAAATGCTTACCTGGAGATCCCCCTTCAGCCCCGGCCAGTCGATACCTACATGATCCCGGGCCGGATTGGGATATACTTGGCAGAAAGCCAGTGAATTTTCAGGGATTCCGAGATTTTTTTCCGAATAATAATAGTTATTCTCTATAAGCTGGTTCCATTGGGTTCCATTCCAGTGATACTGGAACTTATCAATCATCTGATGATCTGAATTATAATTCTCAAACCCCGGGGGCAGGATTAGCTCGGACAGGTCGAACGAGGTATTGTAATCACAAACAAGCTTTCCGTTGGAGACAGGAACCCACTGGTTGTTCACCTGGTCCCAGGTGTAATTATACTTTTCCGACATGTCTCCGTTACCGGTGTATATACGTTCTTCCTGTGACTGTAAGTTCCAGATACTGTCGGTTGCAGAAAACTGGTAATCCGTCTGAAGGGTCATTTTGCCACTGCTGTATTCGTATTCAGTTTTCGAAATGTATTTCCATGAAACTGCGCCGGTGTCGGACTGGGAATAAATAGTCATGATCCTGTTGCCTGCAGTATCATAGGAGTGATTATTTTTAAACGTCGGATACCATTGATGATTCACGAGGTCCATTTCATAGTCGGTTTCAACCGTTAAATTGCCCGAACCATTGTAACCATAATTATTCTGTGTCCTGGCCTGCCACTGGCTTTTGCTGTTTACGACATAGCCCAGTAAAGTCGTGAGGCGTCCCGAAATATTATAAGTGTATTCGTATTTCGAAGAATAGATAAGACCGGATGAATCGGCACTCCAGTTCAGCTGGATGTCCGATACGATATTTTTATTTGGATCAAAGGTGTATTCATGTTTGGTATTCGGCCGCCAGGCGCCGGGAATGGTATCGGGATTGTAGCTTTCGCTGTATGACAGCATTCCAAAAAAATCATAGTTTTGTTCGAATTTGGTCCTGGCCCTCCATTGTTGGGTGGAGGTCGTCCATCCGTAACTGTACGAAAGTATCATGTTCCCGGCCACGTCATAAGTAAAATCATACTTTGAGCTAATTTTCCATTGCGTTCCAGTGGAATCCCAGGAGGATATCAGGATACTGTCAAGCTTTTGCTTTATGACCGAGGAACTGCTTTGTGAAGCTGGTGAAGGGAGGGACTGTGACCGCAGCGATAGGGTAAAGAAAGCAGCGATTATAAAAATTATATATGTTTTCATTTTACAGGCGGTTTATTGATTATGCTTTACGGATCATTTTAAGGGTTCAAAGATACTAATTAAACAGGTGTTCTTTCCATGTGGTTTGCGCATCAGCCATATCATTGCTATCTTTATCATCAATTTAGCTGATATAAAAATCTAACGGGCAATGCCGGTTTTTATTGGAAACGTATGAAAAAACATGATATAACTATAGCTAACGCCGGTATTATAATTCTACTGGTATTGTTTTTTTTGACTGCGGATGAGGTGAAGGCACAGTTCGTAAAGGGTGCGGATATCGGATGGCTTCAGCAGATGGAAGCCACCGGCTACAACTTTTACGACAGCACAGGAACCCGCAAAGACTGCATGCAGATCCTGAAAGAGCATAGCATCAATACGGTGAGGCTGAGGGTATGGGTAAACCCTTCTTCCGACAAGATCAACGGGCACTGCAGCAAAAAAGAAGTTGCAGCAATGGCCCTGAGGGCTAAGAATATGGGTATGCGGATCATGATCGATTTTCACTATAGCGATTCCTGGGCGGATCCCGGCAAACAAACCAAGCCTTCTGCCTGGGCGGGAGACACTTTCAGCCAGCTGCTCACCCACCTATATAATCATACCTATGAAGTCATAGACACCCTGAAATCCATAGGGGTGAAACCCGAATGGGTGCAGGTCGGCAACGAGATCCCCGGGGGAATCCTCTGGCCCGACGGAAGCACCTCAAACTGGGGACAGCTCGCGCAGCTGCTGAACAAGGGTTATGATGCGGTGAAGGCCGTGGACAATACCATCAAGGTCGTCATCCACCTCGACCAGGGAAACGACAATGCAAAATTCAGGACCTTCTTCGACAATGCTACAAGCTATAATGTAAAGTATGATGTTATTGGCGCATCCTACTATCCCTACTGGCTGGGCTCGGATTATACCGCGACTATCGGCAACCTTGGCAGCAACCTTAATGATATCTCGTCCAGGTACGGCAAGGAAGTTATGGTTGTCGAGGTGGGCGGAGATTATACCAAAGTGCAGAACACCTATGACATGCTGATTGCTGTGATGAACAAGGTCAAAGCAGTTCCGGGCAATAAAGGGCTCGGGGTAATTTACTGGGAACCCGAAGGAGAGAAATCATGGAGTGGTTACCAGCTCAGCTGCTGGGGCCCAAACGGCAAACCCACAGACGCCCTGAATGCTTTCCTGGTTCATCTGCTGGGAGTCAATGAACCTGATAAAAATCCTGAGATCTTTATATACCCGAATCCCTTTTTCGGCGGAATGCTTAATTTTGATCTCCGGGGTTTAATCGGTACTTCCATCCTCCGCATATACAGCGGAAGCGGGAAGCTTATGAAAGAATTTACCCTGGATGGCCAGGAAAAAGCCTCAATGGACATAAAACTGCAGCCCGGAATCTATATTGTGGATGTGAATAACGGTGAAAGTGAGATCCACGGGAAACTGATGGTGAATTAAATTCTTTTGGGGGAGATCAAACTATTTCATTACCTGAACAGGTAAAATATCCCCAGATTGCCCCCGACAGACCAGAGGTAGGTTTTAATGTCGGAAGTGTACAAAGGCATTACGTTCATCATGAACATAGGTTCAAACCGAAAAGAGAAATGTTCCAGGAATTCATATTCCAGCCCTGCCGAAGCCAGGGCTGAAAGTGTGATCGTCCTCCCTTTATCGTCCATATTCACATAATAATTCTCCTTCCCTCCCCCGCTGGGAACAAGCAGGTAACGGTACTTGCCATAAAGGCTCAGGTCGGCGGTCATTCCAGCAGAGACAAAGACCTTTACCGGTTTGGTAATGATGTTGACATTTAACTTTACAGGCAGGCTCAGGTAACCATAAATGATTCGAAGTTTGGCTTTGTCATACGGGACCTTGTAATTCATGGCATTATAAAGGTCCATTAGTTTTATAGAATACCCTTTGTTCGAGAACCAGGCGCCCGTTTCAAATGTGAAGCGGTTAGAAATGAACCATGAGAAGTTCAATCCGGTTGTATAACCGAATTTTCCCTTTTCCCATTCATTCAGTTTATCTACAAAACTCTGGTCGGAAAATTCACCTTCCGACTTGGTATGAATATACCTGTAATCATAAGCCGGTGAAAAAAACGCACCAACAGCGATTTTTGAACGTTCAGGTTTTTTGTCATCCCCGGCAAGAGCCATGCGTGCCGGCAGGATGAAAACCATGCAAATAATGAAAATGGATCCTGGTTTCATTTTTCAGATAATTTGATTTTTATCATCCGTGGAAATGATATATATATTTATACAATAGGAGAACGGGATATCCGTTAAATTATTTTTGCTGATCTAAACAAATGGTATGACCCCCGGCCCCAAGTTTCCGCCCGAGAGGCAGGGAATTAACCAGGAGAGATGAACTCAAACGTTAATGCCGGGCTGATGTTTGAATATCGATTTAAAAAACACTTCGGCCTCGAAACCGGGCTTGCCTGGTATTTTCCGGGAACTCCCTTCACTGGTTACATCTCCATTGCACCAGACCGAGGTATCTGTAATGACCGCCCCCCCTCCCTGGTAAAACCCTGGTTCCGGTCGCTGAAATCCTTAAAAAAATCGTTCAATAATTAAAAATTTAGTTGACAAACTAAGTTTATAGTTGTATATTTGCAGGGTGAATGAATAATAGCGGAGCACGAAATCCACAGACAAAAAAAATGAAAGCAGAACAAAATAGCAAGTCCGCCATCAGGGAACTCACAAAGGCCGAAGAACAGGTGATGCAGATCCTCTGGGATCTTGAGAAAGGGATGGCCGGGCAGGTGCTTGAGAAATTCGACGACCCTAAACCCGCATATAACACGGTATCGACCATCATCAGGATACTCGAACAGAAAGGTTTCGTGGGACATAAGGCTTACGGCCGCACTCATGAGTACTTCCCCCTGGTCAGCAAAAAGGATTACACCAGCATGTACTTCAGGAATTTCGTTTCAAATTATTTCGGGAATTCATATCATTCGCTGGTGTCGTTCTTTGCAAAGGACAAGAGCCTGAGCCTGAAAGAACTGGAGCAGATCCAGCAGACCATCGATAAAGAGATCATGAAACATAAAAAATTAAAGTAGAATGAACGCCCTGCTTTTATACCTGTCCGAATCGGCCCTGTGCACTGCCTTGCTGTACGGGGTATACTGGCTGTTCCTGCGCCGCGACACCTTTTTCATGATGAACAGGATGTACCTGCTGGGGATCACGGCATTTTCGCTGATCTTCCCCCTGGTCCCCTTCCGGTTCACCCCCACCGGAGCCGCGGCAACCTTTGTATACCTGTTTGACCCCGTCATTATTACTCCCGAAAGGATAGGGCACACTGTCGAAACCCATTTGCCGTGGATACAGATAGCAGGCATAGTTTACGTTACCGGCCTGGCGATCTTCCTGGTAAGGTTCGCAGTACAGCTGCTCCAGGTGTTTATCATCGTAAAGCGCAGCGGCATACAACGCAGGGAAGGAATGCGGCTGGTGTTTGTCGACCAGGGCTATTCCCCCTTCTCATTTTTTAACCTGGTCTTTATCAACGAAACTAATATCAGTGACGACAGGCTGAAGGCCATACTAACCCACGAGAAGGTCCACGTGAAGCAACGCCACACCCTTGACCTGATCCTCGGTGAATTACTCTGCATCATGCAGTGGTTCAATCCCTTTGCCTGGCTTACAGGCCGGGAGATGAAAGCCGTACACGAATTCCTGGCCGATGAAGGTGTGTTAACCGCCGGCATCAGTCCTTCGCAATACCAGCAAATGATCCTGGACGAATCCATGGGCATCCAGGTGAACGGGCTGACTAATAATTTCAACGTCTCACTCCTTAAAAAACGAATTCTTATGATCACAAAAACAAAATCCGGAAAGCGTGCAAGGGTCAAAATGATTCTGGTCGTTCCCGCCATAATGGTCCTGGTTTTTCTCTTTTCGGCCCGTTCTTTCAGCAGTTCACCGGGGACCCAGGACAAAAACGCAACTGTAAGCGCCGCCGGCCAGCAGTCTGCGACAAGCACTGCAACCCAGCCACAGTCAGATAATAAGACCAAATCCACCAAAAAAAGTTCCGGAAAGATATATGATAAGGTGGAAGTTTATCCCGAGTATCCCGGAGGTACCGAAGCCATGATCAGTTACCTCATGGCAAACGTGAATTACCCCGAAACCGCTAAAACAAACAAAATCCAGGGCAAAGTCATGGTCTCGTTCAACGTTATGAAAGACGGAGCCGTCAGAGATGTCAAGGTGATGAAAGGGATAGGCAGTGGCTGCGACGAAGAAGCCATAAGGGTGGTCAAGGGTATGCCGAAGTGGAAACCAGGCCAGAACAAAGGCAAAAAAGTGAATGTACATATGATTCTGCCCATTCAGTTCAAGCTTGAAGCCGTTAAAAAAGAAGAGCCTAAAAAATAACATTGACTGCGGATTTGTGAGAAGGTTGCTCTTACTTCATACCCGCGATGCGAATGCTGCAGATTTCCCTGGTGGTTGTTCCGACGGCGGGGGAAATTTCATATCTTTGAATCATCCTAAACCCGGATTATGAAAAGATCTTACCATCTGACCCGTTTCTGTCTTATTATTCTGATGGCAGGTTTTTCCCTGGGCAGGGCACTTTCACAGGATACCTTTTCGATCGTTGCCATTGATTCGGTGAACGGCCTGTTTGGCAGTGCCGGAGCTTCCTGTGTAGGTTCCTCTTCAGGTTATCCCCACGGAGCCCAGATCCTCAGCGATGTGATCCCCGGAATAGGCGTGATCCACACCCAGGCAGCCTGGACATCGGCAAACCAGCAGAATGCGCATAACTGGATGATGATGGGCCTCGCCCCTCAGCAAATCATCGATTCACTGGTAGCCAACGATGCAGGCGGCAACCCTTCGACCAGGCAATACGGGATCGTCGATTACAATTCGGGACATCCCCGCTCTGCAGCTTATACCGGGGTCAATTGTTCTGATTATAAAAACGATACCGCCCACCTGAATTATTCGATACAGGGCAACATCCTCATGGGTCAGAAAATACTTGACTCCATGCAGGTCCGATTTCTGAACGCTGCGGGGTTCCTTGGCGACAGGCTTATGGCAACACTGCAGGGAGCCAAGGTCGTGGGAGCAGATACACGTTGCGCGGTGAGAGGGACTTCGTCCCAGTCGGCTTTCATCAGGGTCGGACGAATGACAGACACTGCCGATTCATTGTATTGTGACCTGTGGATGGCGTATCCGACAAACTATTCGGGCCAGTTCCCCGTCGATCCCATCGATTCCCTTCAAACCCTGTATAATCTCTGGAAAACCACCACTTCGGTGAACGGTCCGAACCCCCTGCCATCTTCCGACGTAAAGGTATACCGGGGAGAAGGTGAAAGCCTGGTATTTGATTTCAGTCATTGCAGGAATTACCTGCAATCAAAACTGCAGGTCTTCGATATCACAGGCCGCTGCCTGAGGGAAATCCAGGTGACGGCACGATTTACAACCGTTGACCTTCCAGGTAAAGGCAGGAAACAGATCTTTTTATACCGTCTTTCGGGGACCGACGGGGCAAACCTCTGCAACGGGAAGTTCTGCAGGTAGGCATTCAATTTTAAACAATGAAACATTGTTTATTTTTCAAGCCAGGCGGAATGAATTAATCCACGAAAGTTTCCTTTATTACCGCTTTGACTTTTTTAATCTCTTTCTCTCCCAATGACACTATTACTTTCACCATCCTGCTTTTATCAATAGTCCTTAACTGGTCTATGGCAATGCGGTTTATGGCTCCATCAAGGATGAATTTTACCCGGGTGGGATAATCACGGGTTCCCGATGTGATTGGTGCAATGATTACCGTATCGAGGTGACGGTTCATCTCATCGGGAGAAATCACCAGGCAAGGGCGGGTCTTGCGTATTTCCCGGCCTACTGTTGGATCAAGATTCACGATAACAATCTGATATTGACTTACTTTCATCATTCAAAATTTTCATCCTGAAAAATGTCTCTGATCAGGAGTTGGTCATCCCCTGAAGCATGCATGGATTCAAAGGCTTTATCCCATCCCTTTCTTGGTTTATCCTTCGGCTTCAGGATGATCCTGCCCTTTTCGAGTATCACTTCCACTTTATCCCTGATGCCGTATTTTTCAAGAATCATTTTATTCAACCTTATCCCTTTTGAATTTCCAATAACAATCACCTGCAGTTCCATATAATTACATTGTAATTACAAAAATACATAATTCAGGAAGAAAATGCAAGTGAGAATATTGCAATTAATCCCAAAAAAATCAAAAAGTGATACAATACCGCTGACTTTAATGTAAATTTCGGGTGAAAACAAGTAATGCATGAAAAACGTTGTTATCAAAACCAGGCTGATTCTGATTCTGATTGCCATGATGTTACCCGTTCTATCCCTATTGGCCCAGGTAAAGGTGTACAAGGGTACGTCATCATATACATCCGATATTGAATTTACGATAGCCGGAGATCTTACGATTGAAGAGTTTATGGCGGTATGGTATGCGGTGAAGTACTGCTATTAAAAAAGATGTGTTAATTGAAACCTTTTCACAACTGCTGCATCTAATATAAAAACTAACAACATGTCACTCTGGAGAGTCATCCTCTGTATCATTTTCCCTCCCCTGGCTGTAATCGACAAAGGCTGCGGTTCATTGTTGCTGGTATTCATTCTGACTTGCTGCGGCTGGATCCCCGGTGTGATTGCCGCGCTCCTGATAGTAACGAGGGACTGATTAACCCAGCATACCATGAAAAAAAACGCACAGGAAGTCATAGCATTGCCCCCGGTAAAACCGGGCAAAGGCAAAACGGTTTTAAGCGCACTGAAACAGAGAAAGACCATTCGCGAAATCGGGGACAAAGAAATCCCCCTTCAGCTTCTTTCGAACCTTCTATGGGCGGCCTGCGGTATGAACCGTAAAAAAGGGCCTTTCGGGATACCCGGGCGCACTGCTGCAAGCGCCAGCAATTCCCAGGAAATAGACGTATATGTTGTAGTAAAGGAAGGAACATTTTTATATGATCCCTTTAAGCACAGGCTCATGCCCGTGGTTGAAGGCGACCTCCGCCTACTTTCAATCAACAAGGCGCAGGAATTCCTACTTGCCGGGGCTCCTTTGCATTTTCTATATGTAGCCGACATCCACAGGCTTTCACATACCAAAGGATACCAGGAACCCGGGCTGCAGGATGCCGAAGTGCAGAAATCCTATTATTTCACCGATACCGGGCTGATCGCAGGAAACGCATCGGTGTATGCAGCATCGGTTGGATTAGTCTCATGGTTCCACAACTGCAACAAAACCCCATTAAAGTCAAAGCTGAAACTCGGACCCGAACAGAAGATCCTGTTCGGTCATACCTTCGGTTATCCCGCAAAGAGAATGAAAAAATAATTCAAACTTCGGTTCGGCATTGTCATTTACTCCCCCTGGGAGGTTTTGAGACAGGAATAATGATCTTCACCGAAGTTCCCGAAGGCATGCCGGCGGGAGTATACAGGTCGGTGATCTCCGAATATATCCTGGTCCCGGTGATCTTTTCGTAGAGATCATAGAACTGGTCCATGATCTTCATCCCTTTGCCGGAAGTTTCATAGCCCGAATTGCGGGCCGCATCCCGGCCAATCCCGTTGTCAGTGATCTCAAGGACAATAGCCTGGCTGTCATGCCTGACCCTGATAGTGATCATGCCCGAGGACTGAATATCCCTTAGCCCGTGCTTTACCGCATTTTCAACATGCGACTGTATGACCATTTTGGGGACTTCAAGCCCAAGGTCAGATTCGGGATCAATGTTTATTGAATAATCAAAGCGATCGCTGAACCTGAACTTTTCAAGAGCCAGGTAAGAACGTGTAAATTCAATTTCCTCGGCCAGGGGCCGTTTAAATGTTTCGGCCGAAGAGAGCAGGGATCGGTATAGTTTCGAAAAATGCATGAGGCTGTTGCGGGCTTCTTCTTTGCGGTCAAGCTCAATGGCCACGATTATCGAGTTGATGGCGTTCATGGTAAAATGGGGATCCATCTGGTTGCGGACGATCTTGAGCTGCAGCTCGGTAATCTTTTTTTCCCTGTCGAAGCGTTTCTGCATCTGGTTTTTTTGTATCCATTGAACCGTAAGTGTAAACCCAAGGATCATCAGGTAGATTAACAGATATAAAGCCCAATGCCAGTAATACAGCCTGTTATAGCCGTATTCAAGGTAATAAACCCATGGTCCCGACATGAATATAATCTCGGGGGATTTCCCGGGCTGATAAAGCATTGACATAGTGTTACGGCTTCGGGTCATCAAATCCAGGTCTATCATCCTGGGATAGCTAAAGTCGCTTCTCATGACATACAGCTGATTCCTTGTATCTTCAACGCTGATAATTTCCTCCTGCCCGTCGCCATCAACATCCTCATTGTAAATCGAGCCATCCGGAAAGTTTCCTTTCAGTTTCCCCTTAAAATCCAGGTTCGCTCCATATCTTAAAATTTCTTTATTCACCAGCTGTAAAAGGAGCTCAAACCCATTGTCTCCATTCAGAAAATAAAATTGCTTGAAATTTATTGACGCACGTTTCCCGATCCCTGTTTTTTTCAGCATTTTCCCATTGAGGCTAAATTTCCAGAGCCAGGTATTTTGCCCCTTTTCACCGGGTTCCGAATGAAGGACCCCTATTTCGTCAACAGGAGAAGATCTGACCAGGAAGGGAGTCGTACTGCCGTGTTTCCCTGGGAATTCTATGGGAGGAAAAACAAAGTTTAGCTTGTTGTCGAGCAACACAAGCCAGGCGCTCTGGTCGTGAAGCCTGCAAATGCTATCATTCACATTAGTGCTGGCATAGCTTCCAACCAGGAAATAAGGGTTTTTGTCATGAAACGGGTAAATTGTCGTAAAATCCATGAATTCAATGCCCGTAGGCGGAGACATCCGAAGAGAATCACGTTTTACATCATAGGCATAAAACCTTCTCGGGAACATGGTATAGCCTGAAACCACCGAAAAGACCAGTTCTTTAAACCCGTCGCCGTTAAGGTCGCAAAGGGGAGTAGTGGCAATTTTCACATGAGATTTCCCGTTGAGTGTATTCAGTTTTGTAATAAAAACCGATATGAAGTCCAAATTATTCAGAATGTAAGGATGAGGGATAATATTAAGGTAAAGAGAATCATGGGAGATCGAGAAAGCGAATATTTCTTTTTTACCGTCCCCGTCATAATCGCCTGTGACTACAAAATCAGTGTTGTTGAAAACAAACTGACCCGGAAAATCCCATTCCTGTATCAGGAGGCTGGGCATAAGTGTAAGTGCGAGCCCGCAGGTTTTTACGGGGTTATTGAATGCAACTATCTTGTCGCTGAAACCGTTGCCATCCATATCATCGTAGGACACGCGAATGTTTACCGTATCCATTTTCTCCTTATCGACAAGCGTAAGCGAGTATTTTGGAAAATTGTAAGGAAGAAGCAGTATGACAACAAAAACTGCCACAAGGGAAAGGAAATACGGATTTGAAGAAACCTTTTTCAGCCGGTTGTAGGCAATCCTGACAATCCCTGATGTCTTCATATGCAGAGGCTGGGATTAAACTTTTTGAGAAAGTAAAGATAAACTTAAAGTATAAGAATGAAAATATTTTTCAGTACTGCTGAAATGGTATTTCCTACAGAAAACATAGGTCTTCCATCAGTAAAATGATCTGACAGCCTTATCAGTGCAAACTCATGTTTATCTTTCATAGTTGAATTGTACAGAACAATAATGCTTATTAACGCGTATTGCCCACATGACTTCGTATTCCGACCTTGCGCATTTTAATTTCGACCGTGACTTCCTTTGCAGGGCATCCAGGGCTACTCTCCGTGCACTTGGCTGGGAGATTTATGAAGAAGGCAAAACAATGATCAGGGCAAAAGTCTCCCCTGAAGAAAACGGTTCATCGGCAATCCTTGAACTGCAGGTGTTCACCGGGCACCTGCTATACACTGTAGGCAGTGAAAAATACAGTTTCGATTTATTTGAATACAAAGACCTTGGAAATGTGTTTCTTGCAAAGCTCAGGGAAACAATAATATCAGATACTCTTCGGTAGATTACTCATAATCAACATCGTCACCATCAGGAAGCCCGGGCTAACATCAAATGCCCGGGCTCCTGGCTTTGATTGAGGTCGGGTTCTTTCTAATTCAGGAAATAATCCAGAGCGATCTTTTTAATGGAAAAGCTGCGTACCTCCACAATAGCTGTTTTATGGAAGAGGGAAATCTCCGGCAGGGGCGGGTGTTTGAGGATAAGCATGAACAAAATGCCCAGTCCTGAGAGTTTCTTTTTCATCAAGCAAAGATAGAGGAAAAAAAGAGTCGGCAGTCGGCAGTCGACAGTCGGAGATTTTTATAACCTGAGGGACAAGAGGTTACAAAATTAACTTGACTTTAGGGTTTTGGTGTTATATATTTGCAGTGTACTAACGCATTAATACACTCATACATGATTACAATAAACGAATTATCGTTCTGTTATTCAAAAAAGAAACCCCTCTTCGAACAGCTGGACCTGGAGCTGAAACCAGGGCATATCAATGGACTGCTGGGCAAAAACGGAGCAGGAAAGACGACTCTTTTAAAGCTCATTTGCGGACTCTGCTTCCCTGTTGAAGGCAGCATCAGGGTTGGAGATTATACCCCGAAAGACCGAAAACCTTTATTCCTCGGTGATATCTTCTTCCTTCCCGAGGAGGTTTACCTGCCGGCTTCGAGCCCGGCAAAATTGGAGAGTATTCAGTCAGTGTTTTACCCCGGATTCGATTCTTCAAAGTTCAGAAAGATTCTGCATCGTTTCGAAGTAGAATTGAAAGATAAGATGGGGAAGCTTTCCTATGGCCAGAAAAAGAAAGTCATGATCGCTTTTGCCCTGGCCTGCAATACCCGTTATCTCCTCCTGGACGAGCCGACCAATGGCCTGGATATCCCTTCAAAGGCCAGTTTCCGCAGCATCCTTGCCGGAAGCTTTGAAGAAGACCGCCTTATTATTATTTCAACTCACCAGGTGCGCGACCTGCAAAGTCTTATCGACAACATTCTTATTCTGGACCAGGGTAAGATCATACTGGACCAAAGCGTTGAACAAATTGCTGAGATGTTCAGTTTCGGGCATTCTTCAGCAGCCCTCTCAACGGCAGATGCTCTGTATTCGGGACAGGGAGAGATGGGCCAGCTGTTCATGACACTCAACAGCAGCGGCATCCCAGGCAACGTTGATCTCGAGACATTGTTCAACGCAGCCATTTCTTTACCCGGCATTTTCAAACCATCCCTAACTCATCCCCATTGATCATGAATTCTCAACTTTCATTGTATCGCTTATGGCGGCTCGTCATCCGCCAGCTTATTGAAAATAAAAAAATGTATCTGGCTACCCTGGGTGTGATGAGCCTTTTCCTGTGCTACCTGGGGATTATCAACCAGAGAGGACATATTATCAGCGGGTTATTCCCCTTTGCACTTGCTCTCTCAGCTGCATTGCTCAGTGCAAACACTTATAAAAAGTGGTCCGATGCCGGTCATGCTTCGACTTTATTGATGACACCGGCTTCGCTCTTTGAAAAGTTCATTACCAATATTCTCATAGGAATCTTCCTTTTCATTCCGGTCTTCACTTTTATCTATTTCCTCGAAGGTTTTGTATTCAGTAACATTTTTAACGGGCCTGTTTCACTGTCTGCAGTTCTACCTGAAAGCAGTAAAGGAGATTTCAGTATCAGCAGCTACCCGGATTCCTTTTTTAACAGTTACCTTAAATTTACACTTATGGCTTTCCTTCTGATCCAACCCTTGTTCCTTTTAACAGCGGCACGTTTTAAAAGAATGCAATTCCAGGCCGGGGCGCTTTTTATTATCCTGGCTTTCACTTTTGCAGTTTTTTGTAACACAATTCTGATACATAATTTAAGCCATAGCCTGGCCTTTAACTATACTTATTTTTTTATTAATGAACCCCTGGGCTATTATGATCTTCCTTTAAAGAATGCACCACAGATGATACGCGTTGATTTGCATCCCTGGATTTACAAGCTGAACCAGACAATATACCTTGGGCTTTCAGTTTTGCTCTATTGTGCGGCCTGGTTCAGCTTTAAAGAACGCGAAATATAGGAGGAGCTATGGAATTCAGCGATAAAAACGCAATTTACCTTCAGATCGTCGAATATGCGATGGACCAGATCCTCACCGGGGGCTGGAAGACTGAGGAGAAGATCCCTTCGGTACGCGAGCTTGCAGCAGTGATACAGGTCAATCCTAATACCGTGATGCGGGCTTACGACCACCTGCAGCAGATGGAGATCATAGTAAACAAACGTGGCATAGGAACCTTTGTGGCATCAGATGCAGAAGAGAGGATACGTTCTTCAAGGCGCGAACATTTCCTCAGCAATGATCTTCCTGGAATGTTCCGCAGGATGGATATGTTGAGCATTGGGATGGACGATCTGGAGAGAGAATACAGGAATTATTTAAAGGCATTGAAACATGAAAAGAAGTAGTATCATAATTGTGATCGTTTGTGTTATACTGGTCTCCTGGCTGGTTATACTGCAGATCATATCAGCCAAAGCCATCAGAGATTACATCTCGGGGAAGCCGTCCATATTCTTTCTTCATAAAGCATATGATATTCATAATCCTATAATTACCAGATTATCCCTTCCTCCCTTCACAGAACTTGAGGTAAGAGGGATCGGGAATATATCGCTTAGGCTGCGAATGGGTGCAGCATATTCACTGAACCACGACATCCTCCTTTCCGACAGGGTGAAAAGCCATATGGAATTCCACAAGCTTGTGATCGAGCTCCCGGGGTTTTCGAAGAAGGACGAGGGATCATACACCATTACCGCCCCGTTGATAAATAGGATCATACTAAACCATGTGGGAACCACGCTGATCGATGGATTCAGAAACAGTGACATCATGGTTTCCACCCATGATGTGTATCCCCTTGCCATTAAAAATTGTATACTGGGCAGCCTGAGTGTAGAAACACAGGACAAAATTTATACTCAGTTTCTTGAGATCGACAGCACAAATTATGTTGAACACCTCAGCATTACCATGAATGGCAGCGGTATGCTAAAACTCGGCACCACCGGGACTCTCAGCAACAAGATCAGCATCTCCGATTCCATCGACCTTCACACCACCGGGCGCTTGCTAAAGAAGCTCGATATAGCGAGGAGGGAGAAGTAAGTCGGCAGTCTGCAGTCGGCAGTCAAAAATTGAATCGCAGCAGCCAAAGTGTTAATTATATGTTAAGAATGAGGGGTTGTTAGAATATTTCCATGATATTGGTGTTTGATTGTAAACGGAGGATAAAAACACTCCGTCAACCATCAATATTAAAAGTAAAATGAAAGCTGCACAGCATAAATCATCCAACGATATCTTCGATAACAGGTTGAGTGTTTCGAACCATCACAGGAGAGTTCCAAAAGCTAAAACAGCAACGGGCTCTTTAACAGGCAAGTATCCCATCATCCTCAATGACGGCCGCACCATAATTTATGTCACCGACAAAAGCCGGGAGGACGAGATCAGGTCGAAATACGCACTGAAAAAATTCTAGCGAATCTCCTCTATCCGGCCTATGATCCTGCTGAGGGCTTCGCTTAGCTTTGCTTCGGGAATGATAGTGTTGAAATCACCCCAGAATGCCTCACTGGCATTGTAGGGCTGATCAGAAAATACCATACCGGGTTTCAGTGTCTCCTCCCTGGGAAATTTTTTAACTCCCACTGTTTCGATATTGCAGGTGGCGAGTTCCAGGAAAGTATAAAAGTTGTCGGAAGCCAGGTGATTCTTTAATCGTGTTTTTACCTGTAATTCGCAGCGCACATGCCCCAGGTAATACCTGCCGTTGAAAGCCTTGTAACTGACTGAATACGTTATCTTTTCGAGTTTCACTTTGAGCCTGCTGCTTTTCTTCAGAACCAGTGCTTCAGCTGCAAGATCGAGGTAATCGGGATTTATTTCGAAATCGGCTCCAAGCAATGCAAACCCCTCTTTTTCAATATATAAAACTCCTTTGTACAAAGGCTTTTTCAGCCCTTCCTTTTGTATAAAAGTGACAGCATAAGCATCTTTATTGTTATATGAAACCAGGTCGGAATATTTGTAGGTGTATTCCACAGGCGGAGACAGGTCAAGAAAACCAGGTATGAATTTTACAATATCGAGCTGAAGGGCTGACTGAACCCCGGCTTTAAGTTTCAGTAACACCGTATCGCGGGGGTTTGAATCCCGGATTTTTCTCGACTTGAGAAGCTTCACCTGGTCGGCATTCCCGCCAGCGGAAAATGGCGGTTTATAGATCTTGAAAACCGCCTCCGAATAGCTGATGTATTTATTATTCTTCCTTACGCCTTCTCGGTAAAAAGCAGTAAGATAAACAGGTTCAGGAGCGTAGTTTGCCTTCAGCCTTTCCAAAGCCTTCGATATAATTACTTCCGGATCTATATACCTGATGATCACTTCCTGTATGGAAATGACCCTGCGGTTAAGGTAAAGATCAACTCTTTGCTCATTGAGCAGACTCACCGGTAAGGCCTGGCTCATATAACCCAGGTGCGAAACAACCAGGGAAGTTCCGATGAGAGCAGCCGGGATCCTGATCGTAAAAAACCCATCGTTGTTGGTAACAGTCCCGATGTTTTCCTCAACGATCCCTACAGTGGCATAAGGTATTGCGGCCTTGTTCTCCCTATCGTAAATATGTCCCCTGATGATCACATTTTTAAGGGTATCCCTTGCCGGAACTTCCGCCTGCGTCGGATTAACCGGGACCTCCTTCTCCGCCTTACAGATCAGGATATGCTTCCCCAGCACTTTGTATTCAAGCGAGGGATCTGAAAACAGCTTATCGAGAACTGTATGCAGGGGCTGGTTATCGGCAAGCAGCTTAACTCTTTTATCGCTTTCGATGGTTCCGCTTTCATAAATAAAAAGGCAGTCAGCCTTCTGCGAGATAAGGTTCAATGCCTCGTAAACTGTGGTATATTGTTTAGGTAGGCTGATGATCTTATCGAGCATTGACACCTGCCCGAACGCTGCGTTAACTATGCACAGTAAGAAGAATACACTTAAATAACCGCCAGGCCTGAGGCAGCGCCAAAAGCGGTGTCTGCAAGACTCAATTCTGTTTTGCGCCTTCCTTAATCCCGGATAATACAACAGACCCATTAATGGTTTGGCTTTTCAGGTTCAGGGCCGCACAAATGAGTTCGGTCATTGTTCCGGCAGTTTCGTTCTGGAAAGTAACGGTGAGCTTACGTTTCCCGATCTCATTATTTGCTAACACAAAGTTAGTGTTGAAATTCCGATTCAGCACGGTAATAATGTCCTTAAGGTTTTCATCCTTGAAATGCATGCGCTGAGTATACCAGTTTGTGGATTCACCGGCCGCATACTTCGACCTGACCAGGCTGTTATCCAGGTTTGAAATCTTTTCGCCTGCCGCAACCATTTCACTGTGCGAAGGATCTTTTTTTAAAGTGACTTTGACTTTACCCCTGTTAACCAGGAGTTCAAAATCATGGCTGTTTTTTGTTTTCACATTAAACGCAGTTCCGAGGACCTGAATCAGGGCTTCCTCAGTTTCAATGATAAATGGTTTGACGGGATCGGGAGCAATATCGAAAAAAGCTTCCCCTTTGAGTTCAACATTGCGTGATGCAGATTTAAATTCCCTGGGATAAGAGAACAATGAATTCTGTGCAAGATAGATCACCGAGCCATCGGCCAGGGTTTTAATAAGGGTGAATGATTCATTTACAGTATTAAGCTTAAGCATTGCAACTTCCGGTTTGCGGTTCATATTCAGATATATCGCAAAACCGATACCCAGCAGGATTACTGCCACGGCAGCCATCCGCAGACCATAATAAAACAATTTAGGTTTTGATCTTTCTCCATGTTCGGGCACCAGGTCCTCAGCCTTAAGCCGGGCGTAAAGCTTATCCCAGGCCTCCCGGCTGTGAACTTGTCCGTTATCCTTAATATCTTTCATAAATTTATCTCTCTTTTAATTTTCGCTACTTCGCTACCTCGCTATTTGTTTTCGCTACCTATTTTCGCTACCTCGCTACCTCGCTTCTCGCTACCTGTTTTCGCTATTTCCTCCCGTATAATCCCTCAGTGACTCCCTGAACATCTGCAGAGCCTTACTCATATCCACTTCAACTGTTTTCTCCGATATTGAAAGGATATCGGCAATTTCCCTGTATTTCTTCCCTTCGAACCTGTTCATCCTGAACACCCGTGAGCAGCGTTCTGGCATTTGCTGCAGGGTTGTTTCAATGGCTTTTTCCAGTTCTTTCAGGTCAACATCCGTTTGTAAATTCGCCGGCATCATATCACTGAATTCCCTGAAAACCTTTCCGGCGTAGTTTTTACGGACTGCAAGATGCTCGGTATAATGAAGAGCATTGTTACGGATTGACTGATGCAGGTATGCATTCAGGGAAAATTTCAAAGTGAAACTTTCCCTGTTTTTCCAGAAACTGTAGAAAAACTCCTGCACCAGGTCTTCCGCAGTATCCATATCATTCAGAATTTTATTTGCATGCCGGCATAAAGGCTCGTGGTATTTCATGAAAAGACGTTCAAATTCCCTGATGTCGCCTGCCCGTATTTTCGTTTGTATGTACAAATCATTAAGGTTCATAGGGATCTGTATAGTTTTCACGCCGGCACCAGGTTTATTTCTTCATGCTCTTCGAAAGCTTTTTGATGGCGTTTTCGATGGAATTATCAGGTTCAATGATATTGTTTTCACCCCAGAAATCCACATCTGTAAAAGCCTCAAGCTTTTCGGTAAAGATCATGTTCGACCTGAACACTTCCTGGTTCCCAAATTTAACGATATTATCGGCCCGCCTGTCAGTAATGGCTAGCTCCGACATCAGAGTATAGTTGTTTTTGAACAGGCGTTTCTTCCAGTCGCAGCGGAATTTCAGATCGACCCGTACATAGTCAAGGTAGAACTTGCCGTTTTGTTCCTTATAGGTTACCAGGTAACCGGTAGCGGTGGGCATAAAGATCATACCCGAAGGTTTTTTCTGGACAAAAACATTAGCCGCCTTTTCTTCATCACTGAGGTCAAGGCTGAATTCAGCCCGGCTTATTGCATAATTATCCTGTTCTATATAAAGCTTCCCGATATACAGAGGCTCTTCCTTTACAACATCAGGCGAAAAGCTGATCACCCAGTTCAGCTTATTGTCAATACTGACGATGGTTGCGAATTCGAATTTATAATTATCAAGGTTGTCCAGGGCTATGCTGAGGTTGGTGTTTTTAACAATATCAAGAAGCATCGATATCTGCGGACCACCCTGTAACTGGACCATCAGAGTATCGGCTTTTTTAACGTTGGTAGCCTTACGGCCCTTGAAAATTTTCACCTTGTCATTCTGAAGTCCGGAGTAAGGAGCTTTATAAATATCTACAACAGCCTCTGAAACTGAAAGATACGTACGGCGCTGCCTGATTGACTCACGGTAAAAGCCGGTCATCATATTAGGCGCCTGGTTGTAATTCTTCTTAAAGTTTTGGATAGCCATCGCCACGATCTCTTTTGCATCCTTTGGCACCACGGATATCTCCTGCAACCGGATAGGCTGGGTTTCCAGTTTGTAAGTAATGTCCATCCCCACCCCATCGTTGATTTTAAACTTTGTTGTTGCATACCCCAGGTGGGAAACTTCAAAGAATTCGGCATTAAGCGAGGTGTTTACTTTTAAAGTGAAATCCCCGTCGGAGTTTGACACCGTTCCTATACCCGTACCGGGAACGGTAATTGCTGCATAACTGATCTTGTCACCGGATTTGGCATCCTTTAATGTTCCGCTTACTGTAACAAATGTGCTCTGTGCCATTGTTGCAAATGATAAGGCAAACAGCAAAAAGATAATGCCAGGGGAGAGCAGGTTTTTATTGATTGTTTTCATGGTTGATGGATTTGCAGGTTCAGTTCTTTTCTTGCTTATATGTTTAAGATACTTCAGAAGGGAAATACCCTATGTTTTATCATTTTTTTTTGACTGTGGATGAGAATCCTCAGGGAAATATGGTTGAGGCGCTTATCCTCTGCAAAATTTCCATTAATTTGCAGGCAAATCTCCCTGCCATGAAAAAGATCTTTTTTACAATCTCAGTTTTTATCATTACAACTGCGGCTTTCGCACAGCAGCCAAAAACCCCGGGGGTCATGAAAGAAGGGAAACCCGGTTATTTCCAGAATACCATCATGAAAGACATACGGGCGGTTGACGAAGGAACCGAGCCCGCCAAAAAGGAGAAACGCTTCCAAGCCGACCTCAGCGGAATGAGTTTCCCCAACAAAGTCAGCCTGTACCAGCAAGAATGGCATAACCCACCGGTATCCCAGGGAAACACGAACACTTGCTGGTGCTTTGCAACAACCTCCTTTTTCGAATCGGAAGTCCACAGGCTTACTGGTCAGGAAGTCAGGCTTTCGGAGATGTACACCGTTTACTGGGAATATATTGAAAGGGCCAAACGCTTTGTAGCCGAACGCGGTAATTCAGCCTTTGGAGAAGGTTCGGAAGCCAATGCCGTGGTCCGTGATTTCAAGAAATACGGCATTGTCCCGAGGGAAGCATATACCGGCATGGAGCCGGGACGCAAATTCTACACGCATGCGAAAATGTACGCCGAGCTTAAGAACTATATGCAGAATGTAAAAAATACGAACGCCTGGGATGAGGCAGCGGTGATATCCACAGTCAAAAGCATTCTGAATCATTACATGGGTGCACCACCCGAATCTTTTGAATATAAAGGAACAAAATTTACGCCAAAAGAGTTTCTTTCGACTGTTCTGAAGCTTCAGATGGATGATTATGTGGATGTGCTTTCTTACCTGCAGCAGCCCTTCTGGCAAAAAGTGGAATATGAAGTTGAGGATAACTGGTGGCATAGCAAAGATTATTACAACGTACCCCTTGAGGATTACATGAACGCCCTTAAAAATGCCATTAAGAACCACTACACCGTGGTGGTCGGAGGCGATGTTTCAGAAGCAGGATTCAGCCGGGAGTCTCAGGTAGCCCTTATTCCTTCATTTGATATTCCGGTGGCCGATATCGATGATAACGCAAGGCAGTTCAGGTTCTCGAACGGCACCACCACCGATGACCACGGTATGCATCTCATAGGCTGGTACGAAAAAGACGGCACTGACTGGTATCTCATCAAGGATTCGGGTTCAGGGTCAAGGAATAACGACGAGGCATCGCCTGAATTCGGGTATTACTTTTTCCGCGGAGATTACATCAGGCTGAAGATGATGTCTTTTTTAGTGCATAAGGATGGGGTGAAGGATCTCTTGGGGAAATTCGGGAAGTAGGAAGTCAGTCGGCAGTCAGCAGTCTGCAGTTAGCAGTCGGATATATCAATGGGTATCTTATGGGCATAATGATAAGGACAATGGCAGTAACGGACATCCCTGCTTCCATTGAATTGTGGAAAAACACGAAAGGCCTGGCAATAAGGGGTTCTGACAATATCCGGGACTTATCGGAGCATGTTAAAATGAACTGCAAACACAATTTCATAGCAGTATCAGATGATCAATTGGTCGGGACTGTCCTGGGTGGCTTCGACGGAAGGAGGGGATACATCTATCATCTGGCAGTTCATGAAGACTACCGGAAACAAAAAATAGGGAAGGAATTGATGGAGAGATGTTTTCAATCCTTTAAAGAGATCCATGTGACAAAGTGCCATATGATGGTACTCAGGGATAATACCGAGGCACAGGAATTCTATGCAAAGATTGGCTGTGAATTACGAAATGAAATCCTTGTTTTTTCCAGGACCTTATAAGGTATCTCCCCTTTTATTCGGGCCATCCCGTTTTGATGGTACCGTTGATAATCCCGGCCCTGATCTGTGAGACTGCATTTTTCACGCTATCGGGGATACTGGCATCGAAATCGTGGAAAGGGGCCAGGCCCACCCCCTTATTGCTAAGGTTCGCGTGCAGGGTGCTGCCCCCTGCAAATTTCCCGTAGAAGAAATCATCGAGGATCCCGTAAGTAACTACGGTAAGTTCTTTCATGCAGGATGTAAGCAATGAAGTACCAACAGCCGGAACAGAATAATACTGGTCAACATCCACTCCAATGGCCCATTTCCCTGCTTCTTTCATTTTATACAGGGTGCCGGTCCCGGTTTTTCCGGCAAAGGCAAACACCGTATTCACATTCTTTTTCAGGAGGCTGTCGGCCAGCCTGGCGCCTTCGAGTGTATCGATGAATGACGTTGCATAGTACCCCAGGGTTTGCACATTTTTATGATAAAGCGAGTCGAAATACTCCACGCCCTTTGCATAGCTCACACTGAACTGCATGATCGAGGGGATGGGTGGTCCACCTACAAAACCAACAGCAGGGTTAACAGGATTATGCGCCCATTCCCACCAGGCAGCGACAAATCCGCAGGGAAAAGAAGCCTGGTCCACATCGAAAAGCACGCTCAGCAGGTTCGAAGGAGGCGCTGAAGCAGAATAATCGAGTATAACAAAGCGGATACCGGGATTTGCGGTTGCGGCATTCAGCGCAGCCTCCGCGGCATCATAGCCGGCCGCAATGATGATGTTGCAGCCGTTTGCGACAAAATAATCCATGTTCTTTTTGTAATCATCCGTAGCAAGGCTTGGAAGTCCCTGTAAATTCATATGAAAGTCTTTTGCCGCATTATAGCAGCCCGTCCATATCGCCTGGTTGAAACCCGCGTCGGAGAATCCGCTCGGGCCTCCGACAAGGCCGACCTTCAGGAACATCACCGGGGAATTGTCCGTGCTTTTTTTGCAGGAATTCAGCATTGATCCGGCAAACAAGACCAGGAATAAAACAAGAATAAGTTTTTTTTTCATAGCGGGTAAATTACTGCTTCCAGAGATAAAAGTAAGGGAAATAATCCCAGGTTTTCATGTTTGCTGAATACATAAGTTGATTTTGCCTCAGCCGGTTTCAGATAACCGATGAGAAATGTGATTTTTGGAAATAAAAAAAAGTAATTTTGTAGTATACATGAAACTCAATGGGAAAGGTGACTTTGTTGCCGATACTTATTGAATTCAAAACAGTCTCTATATTGTCATTCAGATTTTATGAAAAAACAAATATTCACACTGTCAATAATCCTTTCTGTGATCGTTGTTTGGGCACAGGAACCGGGTGGGATTCATCCTTCATTAGCCGGGAAAGGGATTGTAATCACTCCGCTTTCCACAGCCGATAATGAAGCCAATTCCATGGCCATTCAAAAAGACGGTAAAATAGTTGTGGCAGGGTATTCAAACACTGACTTTGCTATAGTCAGATACAATGATGACGGCACTCTTGATCCCGGGTTTGGTAAGAAAGGGATAGTAAAAACCTCTCTTCATTGCGGCGATGAGCATACTTCTGCAGTCGCCATACAGCCCGACGGGAAAATTGTGGTTGCCGGGAGTACAAATAATGGAACAGCCAATGATTTTGCAGTAATCAGGTACAATGAAAACGGTGTATTGGATCCTTCGTTTGGAAATGGAGGTATTGAGATAACGTCTATTCATGATGGTAACGATAATGCTTCAGCATTGGCAATTCAACCCGACGGGAAGATTGTTGTCGCAGGAAGTTCGAATAACGGCTCAAATTATGATTTTGCATTGATCCGATATAATCCTAACGGCAGTTTGGATATTGACTTTGGAATGAAGGGGATTGTGTTGATCGACTTCAGGCATGGTGACGATCAGGTATCGGCGGTAGCCATCCAGGCGGATGGGAAAATTGTTGTTGCAGGTTATTCAAATACTGATCTTGCACTTGCCCGGTTCAAACCTGACGGCAGTCTTGATGCTGCTTTTGGGAAAGGCGGTAAAGTGTTGACATCCATCCGGAGCGGCGAAGATGAGGCATCGGCAATCAGTATACAGCCTGACGGGAAAATTGTGGTTGCCGGAAGTTCGAATAATGGTTTGAATTTTGATTTTGCAGTTGTAAGATACAATGCCAATGGCAGCCTGGATCCAACTTTTGGGAAAGCGGGAATAGCAATAACCTTTATCAGGAATGGAGATGATCAGGCCACTTCGGTAGCTATGCAGACCGATGGGAAAATTATTGCAGGGGGAAGCTCAAACAATGGCTCTAACTTTGATATTGCGTTAATCCGGTATTTACCAAACGGCAAACTGGATCCTGACTTTGGGACTAACGGTATAGTATTAACGGATATCAGCAATGGTGATGATCACGCGAATGCAATCGGCATCCAGGCCGACGGGAAAATTGTTGCTGCGGGTAATACAAATAATGGGTCCAGTAATGATTTTGCAATAATCAGATATAAGGAAAACGGTATTGCCGATCCTGATTTCGGAATAGGCAGGAAATAATAAATTTATCTCCTGACAGGTCAGTGGCGATCTTACGCATAACATTAATTTTATGTACAAAATTCAACCTAAACCTGATATTAATATCCCCGAAATAGTCAATAAATTCTCGACTCCCTTAATTATTTATTCTGTTAATGAACTGAATAAAAAAATAATTGAACTTAAGTCAGCCCTGCCGGCCGGGTCACGGTTGTTATATTCGGTAAAAGCCAATCCCGCGCCATTTGTTATAAACCTGCTTAACCATGCAGGTTTGGGTTTTGAGGTTGCTTCGGCCGGAGAATTGCATCAGCTTATTAAATTAAAAGTCCACCCTGAAAACATTGTGCTGGGAGGCCCGATAAAAAGCAGGGAAGCAATAGCATCAGGCTTGAAGAATATTATACTTTCATATAATGTTGAATCTGAACAGGATCTGCAAAATATCATACGCGCAACAAACCAGCCTCTCAATATTTCACTCAGGATTAATCCTGATTTCTCCAACCGTTCATCTGAAATAAAGATGGGAGGCATTTCTTCCCAATTTGGCATCGATGAAAACAACCTGGTTCCCCTGGTAAGAAAATACAGGAATGATGTAAATATTAATGGACTGTTTATGTTCGCCGGATCACAGTTCTTTGATGCTCAGAAAATTATTCAAAATACTTCCTTCCTTATTGAATTTGCAGAGAAACATAAAGACGAATTCAACCAGCTGGATTTCCTGGATTTTGGAGGAGGGTTTGGAATTGTTGAATCAGCAAAACAGCCAGGATTAAACATGAGCCTCTTAAAATCAGGTTTGGATGATTTATTTGAAAGCAAAAAGCAATTCCTCGATACGGTTAAATACAAATTTTTTGAAAGTGGCAGATATTTAACTGCAAGCTCGGCTATCCTGGTCAGCAGGGTACTGGATATCAAATACTCCAAAGGCAAAAAATACATCCTCCTGGATACAGGCATCAATCATCTTGGAATAAGACAGCTGGATCTCAGGACACGTGAATCATTTATAAGTACTGTAAAAGAATACTATGGGCATTCGCCGGCAATTCTTACAGGTGCCACTTGCACTCCGATAGATGTTATTCAAAGTGAAAATGATTTTCCCGACGTGGCTATAGACGATTTAGTTGTAATACATAATGTTGGGGCATATACTGCTACGCTTTCGCCTTATAATTTTTGCGGATTTACATACCCTGCTGAGGTTTCAGTAGATGCCAAAGGTGATATTTCACTGATCAGGGAAAGAGGTGAGATTGAAAACTCCTGTGGCCCGGGATATAAATAATTAAAGGAATGAATTCCCGGATAATCCCGGGTCCCTATTTCTTAAGCAGGATTTTGGCGATTATTGGAGAAATAAAAATTAATAATATATAATTTAGAAAAAGATTGTTTTTGAGGAAGTAATGCTTATTTTTGAATCTAATAAGTGAAAAAGACGGCTTAAACAGCTTTTAACGGACTATTCGATCCCTGAAGGTATGCTGACCAAGATTTTAAACTGGCGAACACTTACCGACCTGATCATCTACCTGGTGATCCCATTACTGATCTGGAATACGTGCCGTGCTTTTCTGGGTGACTATTTCGCAATGCTTCTTTCAACAGTGCCGGGTGTTATCTATACCATCCTTACTTTTATTAAGGAGAAACAATACAGCGTGACGGGGCTGTTTATCCTGGCCACGATGATCATTGGAAGTACCATGGATATATACTCAAGGACTGCACACCAGATGCTCTGGAACTATGTTTACCTGAATATCGGGTTGGTCACATTCTGGTGCATGACCATGCTTGCACGCAAACCCATGGCAATGTATTTTTTTATTGATTATGCATTTCTTCACGGGGTTCCTAAAACCCGTACCAGGGTGCTGTACCGTCAAATGCCATATTTCAGGTATTTTATGCTGCTGACCGGATTCCTGGCTTTCCGTGACCTTTCGGATACCTTTTTAAGGATATTCCTGATCCATCATTATGATGTTCAGGGTTTCAATACAATCAAGGTTATAACCCAGATTTGGAACACCCTTACAACGATCATGTTTATATACGGAATCATTTTGATTATTAAGAAAATTCAACTTCATAAAAAACCGTCATTGGAAGTAATGACAGAATCTTAAGTTAAATTTTACAAATCAAAATTTCAGTTATGAAAAATCAAAGAGAACGGTTCATCCCGACCCCGCCGAAAGGTCCCGCCACCGGCAGCATGCCTGGGCCATTAAAGAAAACTGCAACAAAAAAAGGCGCCACGGAGCTTCCCGAGAAACCAGGAATGCCGAATGTAGGCTTTAGAGGAATGGAAATGGTTGGTAAAATGAAGGAACAATTATGGGATCACCATAAAAAGTTTCATCTCGACGCCAATGGTGAATTCAAACCCCACCTCGTTGAAAAGGGCTTAAAGCTCATGAAGAAATTCAAGGGGTAAAATTGTTTTTTTCATATGGTTCAGGCGGGCTGTGAATACAACCCGCCTTTGTGCGTATTTTGTTAATCAGCAACAATATTCGTTATGGATAAAGCAGAAAAACCAGACACTTCAGGGTCAGCAGGCAGCCCTGAGGAAATGAGCCGTATGTTGAAGATCACCCGTCCGCGTTACTGGATATCCCTCTCCGCATTGGGGCTGTTGACCCTTGTGGCTGTAATCTGGGGGATATTCGGAAGCATTCCGCAGAAGATCGACGGGCTTGGTGAGATCGTCAGCGGGAAAGGTCTTCACGGTATCATCTCGCTCTACAGCGGGGGTGTTGAAGAAGTCAGATTTGATCTGGGTGAAAAAGTCAGGGAAGGAGATATTTTGCTTCACCTGCTACAGCCTGAGCTCAGGCATCAGCTGGTTGAACTTAACGCGGAGCTGGATGTGTTGAAGTTACAGGATTCCTTGCTGTTAACAAGGGACACGAAAGATTATCCCAATAAAATGAGGTTTTACAATCTTGAAGAAGAACGCCTGAAGGCTGAGCTTAAACACATACAGGACCAGATCTCATTTTTTGAATTGAAGATGCAGCAGCAACAGGATCTCTGGGATAAAGGCCTTGCAACCAGGGAAAATTACGTTGAAGCTAAAAATCAGCTGTCCGACGCCCATAACAAGCATACGCAGACCGAGCAGGCCGTCAAAACCAACGAGCTTGACCAGCAATCCTGGGATTATGACCGCCAATACAAGCAGGAAGATTATCAGGGCCAGATCCTGATCCTGAAGAAAAAGATTACCGACCTTCAGGATGATTATGACCGGCAGACTATAATGCGCAGTCCTGTCAATGGAATGATCGTCGACAAGTCGGTGACAGATGGTGACTTTGTCAATGCAGGTACACGTATGATGGTTGTTGAAGATATAGGAAACGAGAAAAATCATCTTCTCGACCTGTTCATACCTTTTAATTCAAACGCCGTGGTGGAACCGGGAATGAAAGTTATGATAGAGCCATTTACCGTAAATCATAACCTGTATGGCTGGCTGATGGGAAAGGTGGTGGAAGTTAATCATTTTGTTTCCAATACGAACTCCATTATAGATGAATTAAACAACCCTGACCTGGTTGCTCTTATAGAGCAACAGGGTCCGACTTACAGGGTGAAGATCGCTCTTATCCCTGATTCATCAACCATAAGCGGGTTTCAATGGTCGAATAAAAAGGGCCCCCCTTATAACATCAATACCGGCACCCTTTGCAGAGCTTCCGTCGTGGTTAAGCAAAAACCTCCCATTGACTATATCATACCCATTTTGAAATCATATTTCGAGTAGTCCTCATCACCAATCAATCGAGACCTTATCATGAGCAGCGAGCGTGTGAAAAAAAAGGTTCCGGTCAATCTTCAGATCGGGGAAAATGAATCCGGTGCAGTTGCACTCACCATGGTTTTTTCGTACTACCATTGCTATCCCGCCAGGGATACGCTGAACCAGGAATGCGGTGTTTCGGATAATTCAAAGATCCCTGCTGAACGCCTGATGAAGGTTGCGCTTGCCCACGCCTTTAAATCGGAAGTGCGCATTTGTAATGTGACCCAGCTGAAAGCTCTGTCAATGCCTGTAATCATTGGGATCCAGGGAGGTTATTACAGCGTCATGACCGGGTATGGCAAGGAATATTACTTGTTGAATGATACCCATGAAGGGCAAAAAAAACTTAATGCACAGGACCTGGAGAACGTATTTGACGGAACGGTGGTGATCATCGCCCCGGGGCCTGATTTCAAACCTGATAAAAACCGGAATATTTTTTTTGAAAGGGTATGGACCCGGATAAAGCCGAACCGGCTTGACCTGGCATTTGTACTGATCTGCGGTACCATACTTATACTTCCTGCAATCATCATGGCAGGATTGAACAAGCTGTTTTTCGACGATATCATCGACCTGAAACAGCCCGGCTACTTTAAACCCATGCTTGTTTTGATCGCGGGGCTTTTCTTTTTCAATGGCATACTTACCTATCTGCAGCAGAAGATTCTCGTCAAACTTGAACTGAAGCTTGCCATCGTTGAATCATCGAAACTTCTGATGCATATACTGAAGTTGCCGATCCGTTTTTTCATGGCCCGGCAGCCAGGCGAAATTTTCAAGCGCGTTCAGCTTAACGACGACCTGGCGGCATTGCTTTCAACCGAACTCACCGCTACCATTTCAAACATGCTTACGGTTGTATTTTATGCAATCGTCATGATACAGTATAATCTGCTGCTTACAGTAATCGGTGTTAGTGTGATCCTTGTAAACCTCCTTGTTCTCCGCATTATTTCCGAAAAGCGTTCCACCCTGAACCAGTTGCTGTTTGAACGCAACCAGAGTACATTCAGCACTGCCGGCGTGGGGCTTGAACAGATTGAAACAATCAAAGCCACTGGCTCTGAGAACGACTTTTACGGCTTGTGGTCTGGAAGCCTTACCAATGCGGTGGTGTTTGACCAGAGACTGAATGTAACCTCCAACCTGCTTGACGCCCTGCCTGATTTCCTTTCAAACCTGAACAATATAATCCTGCTTACCCTGGGAGGCCTTCTTGTTATTTACGGGGAGATGACCGTTGGTATTTTCATCGCATTCCAGAGCCTGATGACTAACTTTACCGGGCCTGTTAAATCAGTGGTTTCCATGGGAAGCGACCTGCAGGTCGCAAAGAGTAACCTGAACACTATCCAGGATGCTTTATCAACCAATGAAGATATCTACTTCAAGAACGAGCACAACGACGATCCTGCAAACCTCACTCCAGCTGTCTCCAAGCTGAACGGGTTCCTGGATTTTAAAAATGTCACTTTCGGATATGACAGGTTCCGCGAGCCCCTGATTGAAAATTTTTCACTGCATGTGGAACCCGGGAGGCGGATTGCCCTTGTCGGAGGCTCAGGTTCAGGAAAATCCACCCTTGCAAAACTGGTTGCCGGCCTTTACCATCCCTGGGCAGGGGAAGTACTTTTTGACGGACGCGAGCGGACTGCTATTGCCCAGGATGTTATAAGAAATTCGGTTTCTCTGGTAGACCAGGAAATTTTCCTGTTCAAAGGGACCGTCAATGACAATATTACGATGTGGAATAACACCCTGGAAACACCCGATATCATCCAGGCCACCAAGGATGCATGCATACATGATATCATCTCTTCAAGACCCGGGGGGTATAATGGAATCCTCATCAATGCAGGCAGCAATATGAGCGGGGGACAGAGACAGCGGATTGAAATTGCCCGTGCACTGGTTGTAAATCCGAGCATTCTCGTGATGGATGAAGCAACCAGCGCACTGGACGCCAATACCGAAAAGATCATCGACAACAACATTCGCCGGAGGGGATGCACAACCCTGATCATTGCCCACAGGCTAAGCACCATACGCGATTGCGATGAAATCATCGTCCTTGACAAGGGGAAAGTTGCCCAAAGGGGTACTCATGATGAAATGATCAAAGATCAGCAGGGGCTTTATTATAAACTGGTAAATCTCAACTGATATGGAGCCACAGGTTATTTCTGGATTTTATACCCGCGCCGAGCAGTTGCCCAGCAATAAAGTTCGTTCATTGCATAGCGACAAACCGCTTGCGTTTTATCTTGAGACCGGGGAGGCTGACGTTTTCTATATGGAAAACCTTCCCACCGGCCCGGGACGCCGCTTGTTCCTCTTCCGCATAACGGCCCCCTTCCTGTTGCCAGCTTTCTTACCGAACGACTCCATTACCTTGGAGCTCAATGCATTAAACAACTGCATCCTGGGAATACTTGATCCCGGTTCACTGAACAGGCTGTTATCTGAAAACCCTGACTATTCCAGGTTTTTAATTGACAAGTGGTTCTTCGGAATCTCAGAGACGCTGGATAATTTTGGCATCCTGCCCCGGATGAACGGGGAAATATCCATGCCGTCTTTTTCGTCAGAGTCTCTTAAAACTTACAGCGGGTCAAATGAACAATTGCTGTCTTCCTGGTTCAGCTTCAATAATGAGCGCATCGTCCCTTTGCTGAAGAAACTCTGTACAGAGGAACAGAACATTGCACTTGAACATGTAAAAGACACCTATGCCTTCAGGAAGAACTCGGTTTATAATGCTTTGAGCAGGTTCAAGTCTATTATTTCAGGGAAAACCACGGATGACCTGTTTGGTGACGAGAGGCAAGCATCCCGGAATATCGACGCTGCCGTTAATCCCAGGATGCTCCTGCTCCAGACCTGCAAGCTGATCGGTAAAGAAGAAAGGATAGAATTCGTAGACCCGGGAAACCGGATCAGCGGGAAACACGATTTCCTTTGGAATTTGCTCAGGGCTTCAAACATCCGTTCAAGGATGGTTACTCTTGACCCTCACTGGTGGACGAGTAATGCAGGTTCCATGCTTGGTTTTCTGAAGGATGGCCAGACACCTGTCGCCCTTCTTTCCAAAGGAACCACAGGCTACTGGATGGTCGACCTGAAGAACCGTAAAAAGGAAGTGGTTCACGAGTCAGTCAACCGCCTGCTTGATTCAAAAGCCTACAGTTTTTTTACACCTTTCCCGAAAGGAAAACTCAACGGGAAAGACCTGTTCCGCTTTGCTCTTCAGTTCACATACCGGGATATCATCAGCTTTATGGTGATCGGCATTATAGGCGCATTGCTTGCCCTGCTAATTCCGATTGTGGGAGGTTATATTTTCAATACTGTCATTCCCGGCGGGAATACGCATGAATTATGGCAGATCGGCGGCATCATGGTGATCTGCGTGATTACCATAGGGTTGCTGAATTTTGCCAAATCGATTGCGGTTCTGAGGATGGCAGGAAAAGCAGGGTATAAGCTACAGTCGGCACTTTGGGACAGGATACTTTCGCTTAAGGTGGATTTCTTCAGGAATTACAGCCCCGGCAACCTGGCCGAACGAAGCATGGGCATTGAGCGCATTCGCGATACGCTGTCGACCACCGTCCTTGGCGCAATGATATCAGGCATCTTCTCGGTCTTTTATCTTGCCCTTTTGTTTTTCTACGACCTTAAACTGGCTCTTCTCGCTCTTGTTTTAGGTCTTGTTGTTGCCGGTTTTACACTAACCATAAGCCTTCTGGCATACAAGCATGTTGTATTCATGCGCCGCATGGATGCCATGATCTCGGGCTTCCTACTGATGGCTATCCGCGGAATTAACAAGATCAGGGTTACCGGCAGCAAAGAAAAAGTATTCTCTCTCTGGGCCGAACGCTATTCACAGCAAAAGGATCATTACCGCCAGAAAAGAGTATTGCTGATGGTTGCTGAAATTTTTACCGTTACCTTTCCTGTGCTCGCCTCCATGCTGATCTTCATCAGGGTATACAGCATCTTCCGATCGGGACTTCCCGGTTTCGGCATCGGCGATTTTGTGGCGTTTAATAGTGCATATCTCAGCTTCCAGGGAGCGTTGATACAGACTTTTATGGTCACCGTTCCCCTGCTGAATATTAAACCCACTTACCAGCTGTTTCAGCCGATACTTGAAGCCGACACTGAAGACATGAACGAAAAGCTTGATCCGGGAGAGCTCAGCGGCAGCATTGAGATCACGCAATTGAGTTTTAAATACCCCGATTCTCCCGATTGGAGCCTTAAAGATATCAACCTGGTCATTCATCCCGGTCAGTTTGTGGCATTTACAGGCAGTTCAGGTTCGGGGAAATCCACATTGATCAGGCTGCTTCTTGGGTTTGAGAATTATCATGTAGGCAGCATCCTTTTTGACAAAAAGGAACTTGACGGACTTGACATCCGGGGGGTTCGGGATCAGCTAGGGGTTGTATTGCAGAATTCGAGGATCATGCAGGGAACAGTTCTTTACAATATCACGGGTTCTTCGTTGTACACCGAAGATGATGCCTGGAAAGCTGCTGAACTTGCGGGATGTGCAGATGAGATCAACAACCTGCCCAATAAAATGTACACCATCCTGCCGCCGGGAGGCGACACCTTGTCGGGCGGGCAACAGCAGAGAATTATCATTGCAAGGGCATTGATACGCAACCCCAGGATCCTGATCTTTGATGAAGCAACCAGCGCCCTTGACAATGAAACCCAGCAGATCGTCAGTTTCAGCGTTGAGAAAATGAAAGCTACCCGCATCGTGATCGCACACCGGCTCAGTACCATCATCAATGCCGACCGGATTTTCGTCCTCGATAAAGGCCTGCTCATCGAAGAAGGCACTTACCAGGAGCTCATTGATAAAAATGGATTCTTTGCCGAACTGACCAAACGACAGCTGGCATAATCCTGTTAACCTTACAATCGTTTTTGGAGAACATACAACAAACAAGGCGAACAAAGCGATGAAAAAGACCATACTGATTTTATTCCTTCTTGCAGCGGGGATCAATTTTGTAAACAGCCAGCAGCTATTTAACTATGATTCCCTTTCGATTTTCCGTGTTTTGCAATTTGGTCTTGAAACAAATTTCGACATCCGCTTACAAAAACAGATCCTTGGTGAGAGCCAGGGCCAGCTAATTAGCACTAAAGGTGCATTTAATCCACAGCTAACATTAAATACCTATGGCTTTTTAGGGACTGATCCTACCGTCACATTCATGAATTCCTACTATCTGTCGGGACAGCTCCTGGTACCGACCCGCCTGGGGATAAAATTCTATACTGGCTTCAAGCTATCCACCGAAACCGAGATCATCTCGGGCGTCCCGGGTGTTTTTCCAAGCACCAACATGCCGATCAATGCATCAGGGATGTGGGCCGGTGTCACCATGCCTCTGCTTCGTGATCTCGGAAAACATAATACCAATAATGTAGCTTTCCAGTCGACCCAGATGATGAACAAAGCCCAGAATATTTCATTTTCGGATGAGATCTGCCGTTTCATTAAAAATACACTGACTTATTATTACAATGTCTATCAGCGGGCCAGGGTGCTCAGAATACTCAAGGAAGCCAACAAGGATGCAAAAGATTACGTATCGGATATTAAGGCGATGATTACAGATGAACAGATACCCAAGGCTGAAATCTACAGGGCACAGGCATATGAATACAACATCAACCAGCAATATTCAGAAGCAAGGAACCAGGTTACAAACTCATTGTATGACCTCATCACTTCAATAGGGATGAAAGGCAAGCTCAGCACTACACAACTTCCTCTTTTTCTTGATTCTTTGCCAGATCCCGCATCTTTCCCGGTTGAACAATATGGCAAGTATGTTCTGAAGAATGTTGATTCCCTGGTTGTCAACACCAGTTACTATAAAACACAGGAACTGGCGACTTCGGCAACAATGATTGAAATGGAAGGAGCCAGGTACAATAAATTGAATGATCTTGACCTGGATCTGCGCTACTTGTATTTCGGCACAACATCGTACCAGCCTTTTTCAGATTTCAACCAGACCTTTTCTAGCGGATCACCGGGATCTTCGGTGAATCTTACCCTCTCGTACAAGATTCCTTTTAAAAATGAGGAACGAAAAGGCGAATACCTGAGCAGGCTTTCATCTTACGAATTCAATAAAGTTCAGCTCGAGAAGTTAAAGTTCGATTCGAGGATGCAGATTTTTCAGTTGCTGAGCGACCTGGGGCACCTCATCCCCATATATAAAAACCAGGTTCAACTTTCAATTCTTGAGAAAAAAACATATGATAATGAAATTCACAAATTGAAGATGGGATCATCCACCCAGATCAATGTGATCAATACCTATATGGATTATAATACCTCCCTTCTGAATGTGGAAACAGGACGTCAGGCTATAATTACAAAAATTATCATGCTGAAATACCTGATCGGTGACTTCCCTGCAAGTTCAGATCAGTTGATGAGGTATAATCTCTGGGACTTCAGCATTAAGTAAAGAAATTAAACCGAGGGTGTTATTCAGGCAGCAACTAATAGATGATCAGGTTCATTCCCTTACATGAGGAGATCTTTCGGAATACGGCAGTCGAACCGGACCTGAAGGCCATAGAATTTCAGAATGAAAGTTTAAGTTACCGTGAACTGGACCGGCTTTCGTCAAACCTTGCCTTTGACTTGCAGCAAAAAGGAATCGTTTCGGGCTCCCTGGTCGGGATTTATCTTACCCCTTCGGCCAGGCTTGCCATTTCGGTGCTTGCTGTTCTGAAGTCGGGGGCGGCCTATGTTCCGCTTTCAACTGCTTTTCCCGAAGAAAGGATACGGTACATACTCAGTGATGCCGGTGCAAGGCTGGTAATCACAGAGGATCCGCTGCCCCTGCCCTTTCCTGGTGATCATATTCAATGGTTCATTCCTGATTGGGCAGGCCTGAACGTCATTAGCCGGAAAAATGACCCCGAGCCGGCACTTATTCAGGCATCTGATCTTGCCTATATTCTCTATACATCAGGTTCAACAGGAAAACCTAAAGGGGTGATGATAGAGCACCGTAATCTCAGCTATTACATCCACTGGTTTTGCCGGCATGTCGTCCCGGCAACCAGGGTGGGGCTGCCATTGACATCTTCCTTCATCTTTGCGGCAGCCGTAACACAATTCTATTCCACACTCTTATCCGGGAAAACGCTTCATATCCTGGATCCATTGCTGATAAGGCAGCCCGGGAAGCTGGCACAATGGTATGCCTCCCATCCCGGAACGGGACTTTATTGCGTTCCGACACTCTGGTCGGAAATCCTTGATTTCCTGGAAACCGATGACGCAGGCCCTGCCGACAGGGCAGCGCCTTCATGTGTTTACCTCTCAGGAGAAGCGGTGAGCGATGTTTTACTAAAAAGAACCTTTGGTTTATTGCCCGGACTTAAGCTATGGAACCTTTACGGCCCAACGGAAGCCACTGCCAACCTTACCGCCGGACCTTTGCTCCCGGGTGAGGCTGCACATATCGGACGACCTCTTGAAGGAACAAGCATCTGTATTGCAGGAGATGACCTGCAAGCCGTTCAGCCGGGAGAAACAGGAGAACTTCTTGCCAGCGGGGAGGGCATTGCAAGGGGGTACCTGAACCTCCCGGAACTCACTGAAAGTGTTTTCGTAAATCTGAAAAGAAACGGAACAAATACTGTAAGGTATTACCGCAGCGGGGACCTTGTAAAGGAAGACGGATCAGGAAAACTGATTTACCTGGGGCGTAAAGACCAGCAGGTAAAAATACGAGGGTATCGAATCGAACTCCCAGAGATTGAGCAGGCCTTGCTGCTGATCCCGGAGGTCAGGCATGCTGTTGCAAAAGTAGTGAACGACAGCCGGAACGGGAGCAGGTTATGTGCCTATCTTTCCTTCAGAGGAGACCTCTCCCTGTCCGTTAATGAGCTGCGCAAAATACTGATGCGTACCTTACCTGATTTTATGATACCGGAGGTCTTTGTTACCCTCGGTAATTTCCCCCTGTTGCCTAATGGCAAGATTGACCGTAAATCCCTTCCGCTTCCGGGAGCCCGTCGGCCTGAACTGAGCTACCCTGTGGTTTCGCCGGTAACTGCAGCTGAAAAACAAATGTTAAGGATATGGGAGGAAAACCTGGGGATTGAAGGTCTTGGGCTGGAAGATAACTTTTTTGACCTTGGAGGAAATTCGTTGAAGGCCAATGCACTCGCCATGGATCTGCAAGCCAGGATAGGTATTCCCGTGCAGATTAAAAACATTTTCGACTGCCCCAGCCCGGGGAAACTTTTAATGCGAATTTCTTCGGATTCTTATATAAGTAAGGTGCAGAGAACAGAAGTCTCCAAAACCGAATCTTTGCCTGCTGATCCACTCGCCCGGTTTTCGGGTAAGCCTGAGCCGGGCAATGTGATGGAAACAAGCCTGTCGGAAAACCAGAAAGCCTTATGGTTCATGCAGCAGGCCGAACCTGAACTTTCGTCCTATAATATCTTTTACAGTATTACACTTTCAGGGACCCTGGATATCGTAAGGCTTGGGCAGGCGCTCAACCGGATATGCGCAAGGCATGAATCCCTGAATACAGTTTTCAGGCTCAGCAAGGCTCAGCCCGAGGGAATTATTCAAATTCAGGACCGGAGTATTCCTGAAATTTTCAGAGCACAGCCAGGAAGCGAATACGTTCAGGTTTCAGAAGCTATTGAACATGCACGCAATGCAGCAAAACTGCCGTTCAAACTGGAAACGGGGCCCTTATACCGTTTTATACTTTACAAAACCGGCGAGAACCGGCATCTGCTTGCTTTTATAGTTCATCATATTGTGTTCGACGGATTTTCATTCGAGGTCTTTTTAAGGGATCTTTCGCTGTTCTATGACAATGCGAATTCGCTTGATAATTATAAGCTTACGGATGAATCTTCGTCGTATGCCAAATTTTGCCGGGAAGAGCAAGAGTACCTGAACGGGCCTGAATATGCCAGGGACAAAGGATACTGGAAGGAACAACTTTTTCAGGCTCCTACATTCTTTGAAATCCCGACCGATTTCATACGTCCCGGCCTCCCGTCAAGGGAAGGAGGGCAGCTCAGGCGGCTCATCAGCCCTGAAACCAGATCGGGTTTAAGGAAGCTCAGTGACGTTCATGGAACCAGCATGTTCATGAGCTGCCTGGCGGCATTTTCAGTTTTGCTATACCGTCATTCGGGCCGTACCGATTTTCTCATCGGCAGTCCTGTTGCCAACCGGCTTAAAAAAACCTTCCTCTCAGAGATAGGGTACTTTGTAAACACTATGCTGTTCAGGGCAAGGTTTGATCCGGAGATTACGTTTTCGGGATTGCTGGGGTCGGTAAGAGAGCTGGTCCTTGAAAACCTCTCCCATTCGAAGTTTCCCTTAAGCCATATGACTGAAGTTCTCAATACGGAGAGGATACAAGGGTCAAACCCGTTATTCCAGGTCATGTTTGCTTTTCATGAAACTCCATGGGAATTTTCAACCGTTGCGGGTATGGGTGGAAGAGGCAGTGAGGAATTTTTCGGACGATCGAAATTCGATCTTTTTGCCGAGATATTCGACAGCCCGGGAGAGACAGAAATAGTACTTACCTATTCTTCGGGACTGTTTCATGCAGCTACGATGGAGATATTGCTTGATCATTTCATGCAGATCCTTGAACACGTATGCATTGCACCTGAAACCAGGGTATCGGCCTTGAATCTTATTTCCGGCAAGGAGTTCAACAGTATCGTTTACGAATGGAACCAAACTGCTGTTTCACCTGATGTCAAAGGAACTATAAACAACGTCATTGCCCTGCAGGCAGCAAAGACCCCGGGACTTCCTGCCCTGGTTTCGCGAAAGGAATCCATAACTTACGCAGAAATGGACCGAAGGACAGCAATCATGTGTGCGAACCTGCAGTTAATGGGAGTTGGAAGGGGAGTACCGGTTGGGATACATCTGGATAATTCCCCCAACATGCTGATCTGCATCCTGGCTGTTTTCAGGGCAGGAGGTATTTACATCCCCCTCGATCCCTGGTATCCTGAAGAAAGGCTCCGTTATATCACAGAGAAAACAAGGATAAGGTTTCTCGTCGTAGATGAGGAAGCTCAGAAGGAAAGCAAGAAGAAGCTGGCTGAGCAGGTCATCCCGCTAAGCAGTCTGCTTAATGAAGTGAAAGGACAGGTTTCTGGCATAACCCCTGAAGCCAGTCAGCCTGAGGATCTTGCTTATATCATTTTCACATCCGGTTCAACAGGCAGCCCAAAAGGAGTAATGATACGCCACGACAGCCTGCTGAATTTCCTTGTATGGATGAAAAACGAATTGAATGTTTCGGACAGGGATACCTTCCTGTCCACCACCTCCATCAATTTCGACATTTCATTTCTTGAGCTGTTTACTCCGCTCATCAGCGGCGCCAGGCTTGTGCTTGAGAAGAGAAGTGAAATACAGGCCCCCGAAATGATAGAAGACATCCTGAATGAAATGCAGGTAAATACTGTTCAGTTCGTTCCTTCAGGCTTAAAGGCCTTATGCGATGCAGGAGTGTTAAAGCGTTCAAGGTATCTTAAAAACATTATTTCGGGAGGTGAGAAGTTGTCCAGGGTACTCCAGGAGCAGATCCTTAAGGAATCCGTAGCCGGCCTGATCAACCTCTACGGGCCCACGGAAGCCACCGTATACATGGCATACTGGCATTGCCTCCGGGACAGCTCCCTTAGGATGGTCCCCATAGGTCATCCCATCAGCAATGCCCTCATATATATTCTTGACGAACACCTTAAACCGCTTCCTGCAGGGATCCCCGGGGAAGTATATATCGGCGGCCCTGTACTAGCGGAAGGGTATTTTGAAGATAAATTACAGACCGGATCCCGCTTCCTTCCCGACCCTTTTACCGGGGACCCGGACAGCAGGATTTACAAAACAGGAGACCTGGGACGCTTCCTTTGGGACGGAGCTGTTGAGTTCCTGGGCAGGATCGATCAGCAGGTTAAACTGAGGGGATTTCGTATCGAACCAGGCGAAATTGAATCGGTAATGCTCCGTTTTCCCGGGATTAAACGCGTTGCTGTTAACGCCCTGGAGCTTAAGGAGGAAGACGTACGCCTCACGGCATTTATCGTACCCGAATCCGGGATGACCATACAAGAGAATGAACTGAGGGATTTTCTCAGGCTTCATTTACCAGCCTATATGATCCCAGGGAGCTTCATTATTGCACCGTCTTTCCCTTCGCTTCCCAACGGCAAAACAGATTTTAAAGCCCTGTTGAACCTGAGGCCCGGAGCGCCTGTAATACCTGAATTCCTTCATCGTCGCCTGAATGAAACTGAGATCGCCCTTTCGGCTATCTGGAAAGAGATCCTCGATCATGAGTCATTCTCGCCTCAGGATAACTTCTTTGAGGTGGGAGGCCATTCCCTCCTGCTCGTCAGGATGAAAGATCTCATTGCCGGAAAGCTTAAAACCGAGGTCAGCATTGTAGATCTCTTCCATTACCCTTCGATAAGGAGCCTGGCTGCATTCCTGCGAAAAGACAAGCCGGATACGGCCATGGACGATATCGCCAAACGGGCGGCAATGCGCAACAGGAACATCAGGCAACAGATCATGAAACGAATATTCCCCGATAACAACCAATCCTAAAAACACTGCATTATGAAATCAGATGAAGTCAGGAACCTTGAAGGCAAAGTTGCAATCATCGGCATGGCCTGCAGGCTGCCCGGTGCAAAGAACATCAACGAATACTGGAAGAACCTCCTTGACGGCCTTGAAACGCTGAATACATTTACCGATGAGGAACTTATCGCAACAGGAGTGGACCCTGCAGTTTTCAGGCAGCCGAATTATATCAGGAACCGGGGTATTATCAATGGCGCAGAGTATTTCGATGCGGAATTTTTCGGATATACCCCTCGTGAAGCTGAACTGATGGATCCACAGCAGCGTATTTTCCTGGAATGTGCATGGCATGCCCTTGAAGATGCAGGCTGCGATCCGTATAATACCAGGGAACACATCGGTGTATTCGGGGGTACGGGCACCCCTCTTCACCTGGTTGAGACCATGGAAAATCCCTGGGTAAGGAAAAATGCCAGCGGAGCATCGATTGTGACAAGCAACGACAAGGACTATGTGACCACAAGGGTTTCGTATAAGCTGAACCTGACCGGTCCCAGCGTCAATGTCCAGTGTGCTTGCTCCACTTCCCTGGTCGCCGTGGTTACCGGGATAAACAGCCTGATGAACTACCAGAGCGATATGATCATTGCCGGGGGAGCAACCATAGAGATTCCCGAGAGGCACGGGTATCTTTACCAGGCCGGGGGGATGGAGTCGGCCGACGGGCATTGCCGCACCTTCGACAAGGATGCAAACGGAACCGTTTTCAGCAGAGGCTGCGGGGTTCTCGTCCTCAAACGGCTTGAAGACGCTGTTCGCGACCATAATAATATTTATGCCGTTATCCTTGGAGGGGCCATCAATAACGACGGAAACAAAAAAGTGGGATTTACAGCGCCTTCAGTCGAAGGACAGGTGGAGGTCATCACCGAAGCCCTCGCCTTATCGGAGATCTCTGCAGATACCATCAGCTATGTTGAAGCTCACGGCACTGCAACGCCCATAGGCGACCCCATAGAAGTCACTTCACTTTCGGACTCATTCAGGAAGTATTCAAACCGTAGACAGTATTGTGCCATAGGATCGGTCAAAACCAATATAGGTCATTGCGATATCGCTTCGGGCGCCGCCAGCCTGATCAAAACCGCGCTTTGCCTTAAAAACCACAAGATCCCAGCCTCCCTCCATTTCAATACGCCAAATCCTAAGATAGATTTTCAGAACAGCCCCTTCTTTGTCAATACAGAACTCCGAAACTGGCAGCCTGAAAACGGCACACCCCTTCGTGCGCTTGTAAACGCCTTCGGGGTCGGCGGAACAAACGCCTGCATTGTTCTCGAGGAAGCCCCGGCCCCGGATAAGGAAAGTCATGAACTGCCCTGCGACCTGTTGCTCGTTTCGGGCCGCAGCCTGAACGCGGTAGCCACGGCACAGGCCGAGATCAAAGCCTTTATTGAAATGAATCCCGATGCTGATCCTCATTCAATTGCCTATACTTCGAGGCATGGCAGGCATCATTTTCTTAACCGGGCAGCCATACCTTTCAGGAGCAGGGAAGAGCTGCTTGCATCTCTTGGCATAAAGACCGCAGCAACCATTAAGTCAGAGGAAAAAAGACAGGTGGTTTTCATGTTCCCGGGCCAGGGGAACCAATACATCCGCATGGGACAGCCATTGTACGAAGCCCATGAAGTGTTCAGGCAAACTATAGATGAATGTGCCCTTATACTGAAAGAAGAACTGGGGTTTGACATCCGCACCGTTTTGTTCCCTGCTGCAGGAAGTGAGGAAACAGCTTCGGCCAGGATCAACGAAACATACATCACCCAGCCTGCATTGTTCATTGTAAGCTATGCCCAGGCAAAGCTGCTGATGTCGCTGGGCATTGAGCCTGATATGATGATAGGCCACAGCGTCGGGGAATACGTTGCAGCCACACTTTCGGGGGTATTCTCTCTGAAGGATGCGCTTAAAGCGGTAGCCCGGAGGGGGCGCCTCATCCAGGACCTTCCCGGGGGCGCCATGCTCGCGATACTCCTCACCGAAGAACAACTGAACCCCATCCTCCCCGAAGGTCTGGAAATAGCGGTGGTAAACAGCCCGGGTTTATGCGTAGCCTCCGGACCTGTTGACATCATCGACCGGTTTGCCGCGGAGCTCAATAAATCCAGGACCTTCAATAAAAAGATCCCGACTTCACATGCCTTTCATTCGGCCATGATGGAACCGGCATTGCCTGCTTTCGCGGAGCTTTTCAGGGAGATCAGGCTTTCGGCCCCATCAATCCCCATCGCCTCTACCGTAACAGGACAGTGGCTGAGTGCCGAAGAAGCCACCAATCCCGATTTCTGGGTGAAACATGTACGCAAGACCGTTCGTTTTGGTGATGCGGCAAAGCTTTGCCTCGAAGCAGCCCCCTCTGTTTTTATTGAATCAGGACCAGGACAGTCCCTGGAATCGGCAGTTAAACGTCAGCTTGCTAAGGACAGCCCTCACGGGGTGGTCAGCACCATCCCTGCGGCAGATGCCAGGGTAGATGCACTGCTTTACTTTTATTCCTCGCTGGGGCAGATCTGGGCCTGCGGAGATTATATTTCATGGGAACTGTTTGACAAAACCAGGAAGAACCTGGCTTCTTACCCGGCTTATCCCTTTGAACGCAAACCTTACATCATCGATTTTTCCCGTAAAGAAGGAGCCAAATCCAAATCAGAGAATAAAAAGAAACCCGATATCAGCCAGTGGTTCTATATTCCCGGCTGGAAGAGGACAGCACCTCCCCGGATGATACCGGTTAACGGAATGGCTACCGCGGCGCATAATTCCGAGAAGGCCTGCTGGTTACTGTTCACCGATGAAACAGGTTTGTGTAAAGAGATTGAAACTGAACTTACCGCTTCCGGGCTTCCCGTTTTCAATGTAAGTAAAGGAAAAGAGTTCGGATATAAAGGCAATGGATTTATTCTTGACCCCGGCCAAAAGGAGCATTACTTTCAGTTGGTTAAAACCCTGAAATCAAAAAACCATGATCCCGGCCATATCGTATATGCCTGGAATTACGGGAGGGAGCCTGAAGCCGGCCATCTTAAGCCTTTACTGGCGGAACAGCTGGCGGCTGATCATTTCTACGGCCCCATGTATCTTGAGCAGGCTCTTATCAGTGAAGGACTTGTCAAAAACCAATTCATGGTATTCGTGGTTAACCATTTGTTTGATGTGAGTGGCGAGGAGATACTGGCCCCCGAAAAGGCCTTGGTAGCGGGACCTGCCCGTTGCATTTGCCAGGAACATCCCGGCGTCATTTCCAGGCTGGTGGACCTTCCTTCGGTAGGTGGTTCAATGCAGCTCAGAGAACTCTGTTCTGCTGTTATTAATGAATGTCGCCTGCCGGCGGATGAGACGGTGGTTGCATACCGTCATGGTTACCGTTGGATTGAGGATTATACCGCTGTTTGCCCCTCAGAAGGGGGATTATCGCAAACCGCCCTGGCCGAAAACGGTGTTTACCTGATAACGGGAGGAGTAAGCGGGGTTGGGATGGAGCTCGCTAAATTCATTGCCCGTTCGGTAAAGTCAACCCTGGTGCTTACCCATCGTTCAGCATTGCCTCCCCGCAGTGAATGGGCGGCAATAGCCGAAATGCAGGACCCTGAAAATATTGCTTCGATGAGGGTTCGTGATATCATGGAACTGGAAGCAAGCGGTGCAAAAGTGATACTTGCCAGGTTGGATGCTTCGGATTATGAAGGGACCAGGAAGCTCGTAGATAAGATAGAGAAAGAAAACGGATTGATCAGGGGGGTGCTGCATTCGGCCGGGATGCCAGGAGCCGGTGTCATCGCCCTCAAGGACAAGGAGCAGGCCGACCTGGTGTTAAAATCCAAGTTCCACGGAACAATAATCCTTCATGATATTTTCAAAGACAGAAAGCTGGACTTCTTCTTCCTGTTTTCCTCGGTTTCATCCATTTTCGGGGAAGCTGCCAAGATAGATTACTGCGGTTCCAATTCCTTTATGGATTCCTTTGCACAATACAGAAGAAAGCTGTTAAACGACGGCACCCTCTCGATAAACTGGGGGCAGTGGGGAGTTGTTGGGATGGCCGCGAACTGGGAAAAGACCAAGGCTGAAAAAAAACAGCTGCTGCAATCAGGCAAGGCCCTTGTGCAAAAGGAAGCCAGGAACGGCATCAGACTGGAATTAAAATCCTCGGAACATGAAGAGGATACCTGCATTATAGACCTTGACCCTGAACGGGACTGGGTGCTGGGTTCTCACCGCTTATCGGGAAAGCCGGCATTCATAGGCATTTCTTCACTGGAAATACTTGAACAATACATACAGATCAAAGGGCTTCAGGGACATCCGAAGGTTTCCAGTCTGTCGTTTGTCACTCCCCTCATGTATGATCCGGGTATAAACCGTAAACTGCGGCTGATAGTGAAGCCATCGGGCAATATGCTGTCGTTCAGGATCAGCAGCCGGGAGGAAAAAGCAGATACCTCGCGTGAGATCTGGATGGATCACGTAAAGGGAGAATTCGTGATTTCGGGGGAAAAGCCATCCGCCGACATTAATCTTCATGAATTATCAAAGAATATAGAAGGACAGGTCGACAATCAGGGTCACTTCCTTGAATTGCTCAATGAGGAAGGCAGGCCGGTATTGAAATATGACAACCGCTGGGACTGCAAGCTTTCAAACCAGCATAATGGGAAGGAGTTCCTTATCGAACTCCGGCTAAGGGATGAATTCCATGAAGACCTGAAGCATTTTTTACTGCACCCTGCAATGCTCGATGTGGCCACATCCTGTTCCATTCCATTGGTTGAGAATGCATTATTTCTTCCATACTCATACAGGGATATTGTGGTATACCAACCGCTGCCTGCTCATTTCTGGTGCTATGCAAAACTGGGCGATGAATGGAAACGCGGGGATGAAGAAATGAAATTTTCGGTAAAGCTTATAGATCCCGGCAACCGTCTTCTTCTGAGCATAGACCAGGTTTCGTTCAAACGCCTGGTTCAGAACCTGGGCAGGGCAATCCAGAAACCTGAAGCAGATGAAGCGCAGAAACCTGCAAAAGACATGAGCGCGTTTGCCGGGAAGAACGATATCCTGCCCGAAGAGGGGGTTGAAGTGTTCAAACGCCTGCTCTCTTTCATGGAATTCCCCCAGCTGGTGATCAGTACAACCAACCTGAACCAGGATATCATAGAAGAAAGGCCATCATATAAAAAACGGGAAAAACAGGAAAAAGAGGAGGAGAAGAGTGAAGGCGCATCAGCTTATGAAAGGCCGCAATTGTCAACCCCTTTCGAACCGCCTGTGAACGAGATTGAAATCGCCGTGGCGGGAATATGGAAAGGCATACTGGGGATCGACAAGATAGGGGTGAACGATACCTTTATGGAACTTGGAGGAAATTCACTTCTTGCCATACAAACTATTTCGAATATTGCGGATGAGTTTGACCTTGAGCTCCAGCCGAACGTGTTTTTTGAGAACCCGACAGTAAGGGGGTTGTCGGACAGGATTGTCGAAATGATCATTGCCATGAAGGGTTCGGATGTCATAGAGGGCCTTCTGAAGGAGATGGAAAATGAAAAATGAGGAATTGCTGAAGAAGATCGCGGGCCTCACTCCTGAACAAAAGGAGATGTTGCTGAAAAAGCTCGGCTACTCAACGGTAAAAGCAGGTGAAGAATTAAACAAGCCTGTTTCTGCAAGACCTGCTGACTGGGATTGTTTCTCATGCAGAATGGGCAATCCGGGCTCACTGAATATAAGTTTCGGGAAGGCTGAGGTTGCAGATCCCCGGGAGGGTTATGTGCAGGTGAGGGCCAAAGCCGCCAGCCTTAATTACAGGGACCTGATGATAGCTATGGGGCAATACCCTGAATCCCCCGGCGTACCCTCCAATATGGGATCCGATTATGCGGGAGTGGTGACCCGTGTAGGCAAAGGTGTAGAAGGAATAAGGGAAGGAGATGAGGTGATAGCATTGTCGGCAGGCACTTTCATTGACGGGAAGGTGCAGCCCGGCAGCCATTTTATCAATGTATTCAATGTTTCAGAGCTGCAGGTCGTGCCAAAACCTGCGGGCCTGAGTTTTGCGGAAGCTGCTTCCGTACCCACGGTTTTCCTGACTGCTTTTTCGGCCCTGGTCCGGCTGGCAAATATTGCAGGGGGAGAATCGGTGCTGATCCATACCGCTACAGGCGGAGTGGGTCTTGCCGCCATCGAGATCGCATCCTGGAAAAAGGCTGAAATCTTTGCAACGGCAGGCAGCCCTGAAAAAAGGGAATTCCTGAAGCAAAAGGGCATAGCTCATCCAATGGATTCGAGATCCCTGTTATTTGGCGGCGAGATCATGGAATTAACAGCAGGCCGGGGAGTTGATGTGCTGTTGAATACCCTGTCGGGAGAGGCAATGATGAAAGGCCTTGAGATCCTTTCGCCTTTTGGCAGGTTTATACAGATCGATAAAAAGGATATTGCCCGGGATACACCCTTGCCCATGGGACTTTTCCGCAATGGGATCACATTCGCCGTACTCGATATTTCGCTTTACCTGGTCCAGCCCCGTAAACTGAAGGAACAGCTTCTTGAGATCGCGGGACTGTTCAATTCGGGCATTTTCAAACCGATCCCCTGTATGACCTATGCTGTGGAACAAGCAAAAGAAGCGCTGACTGCCATGTCGCGCTCGAAACACATTGGGAAACTTGTACTAACCTATTCCTGATTGCAGACAGCTTTGGCAAAGGAGGAAAAATCACTGAACCAGCGCTTGTCGGGATTAAGTCCCGATCAGCTGAAAGCCCTGCTCAGAAAGGGAAGGGATGATTCCGCCCCACGCAGCGGGAAGCCTCCCGCTATGGAAAGGAACCCTGAAGGGACGTACCCATTATCGAAAGCCCAGGAAAGGATGTGGTTCCTCCACAATCTCACCGAGGGGGAAGCCATTTACAACAATCCTGCAGCCTTAAGGATAAATGCGGAATTCCCGCTGAATATAGAGGTATTGGAACAAAGCCTTGGAATACTCACCCAAAGGCATGAGATCCTCAGGACCACCTTCCATGTAAAAGACGGGAAGCCGGTTCAGCAGGTACATCCGGAGGGGAAGACTGGGATATCTTACCAGGACCTGCGTTCATTGCCATTACAGGAAAGGGAGGCCAGGGCAATGACGGAAGCCGTTGTACACGGCAAAACGGCCATCCCCCTTGATCAGCTGCCTTTACTCCGTTTCAGGGTGCTGCATCTGCGCGACCTGGAATACATGCTTCTCATCAACCCCCATCATATTATTTCGGACGGATGGTCAAATGCATTGTTCGCCAAAGAACTCTCGATGACATACGCCGCCCTGGAAAGCAAGGAACCGCCGCCCTTCCCTCTCCCTGAATACCAGTATGTGGATTTCGTGAGATGGGAAAAAGACTGGATGGGGACACCTGCTTATAAGGAGCAGCTCGGTTTCTGGAAAAGCCGGCTTGAAGACCTTCCTGAACCGCTTCATCTCCCCCTCGACTTTCAGCGGCCTGTGATCATGTCGCACAGGGGAAGCAAAGAAGCCCTTTCAATGGGCAAGGCTGAAGCTGAAAAACTCAGGCAATTCTGCCAGCGCGAAAACATTACCTTATTTCATCTCCTGTTCGGTTGTTTCGGTTTGCTGATGTCAAAATACAGCGGGCAGAACGATATCATGATCGGGCTTCCCGTGGCAAGGCGCAACCAGTTAGCCTTCCACCAGACCATGGGGCTGTTCATAAACACTTTGCCACTTAGGGTAAGGGTTAATGAAAAGCAAACAGCCCTGGCCTTCCTGAAAGAGATCAGGGAAGACAGCAGTCAGGCTTTCATGCGGCAGGAGCTACCTTTTGAGAAACTTATCGAAGAGGTGAACCCTGATCGGAACCTGAGCACCAATCCGGTTTTCCAGGTTCATTTTGTTCATCAGAACATCCCTTCACTTTACAGTGTAAAAGGCCTTTCGGTCAAACCCGAGGGCATAGATTATTCGTATTCGAAATTCGACCTTAATTTCTGGGTCGAGGAGGCAAACCAGGGGCTTATCCTTTCGGCCACCTACCCTGTTGATATTTTCAGGAAGGAAACCATTCAGAAACTTCTGAACCATTACAGAATCCTCCTGGACTCCATGATAAGCCATCCCGAAGAAGATTGCGGAAAATTGAAATATTTTCCCCAGGAAGAACGTTCGGCATCCCAGGGAACCTTAGTGGAGCTTAAAGGAAATACAGCTGCCGGCACTCCTGCCTGGATAGCAGAGTTCAAGGCTGTTGCCGGGAAAAATCCAGGGCTCTATGCCCTGAGGGATATCCACCGGCGCTATACCTATTCCGAACTTGACAGGGATTCTGACCGGCTTGCGATGATGCTGCAGTTGCAGGGAGTGGGCAGGGGCGACAAAGCGGGTTTGCTTCTTAAGCGGGATGCCTCATTGATAATCTCAATACTCGGGATTTTTAAAGCCGGGGCTGCTTATGTCCCGCTTGATTTTAATTTGCCCCAGCAACGACTGAAGTTCATAGCAACAGATGCCGGGCTCAGTATTATCATCAGTTCGGATTGCCAGCCTGAACTTTCTGCAGCTACCGGAATCCCGGTTAGCACCTTCAAAGAGCTGATGTCAGGAACTGAGGCAGGCGTCAGCCAGCTTGGGATTAAGAAAAAAGAGAACCATCCTGAGCCGGGGGTGCACGGCCCCCATGACCTGGCCTATGTGATCTATACTTCAGGAACCACAGGCACTCCCAAGGGGGTTTGCATTGGATCGGATCAGCTGCTTAATTATTCCAGGGCCGTATGGAAGCGGATGAAAATGGAGGCCGGTAATTCCTTTGCCACGATTTCATCCATCTCGGCCGACCTTGGAAACACTATGATATTCCCTCCCCTTATCCACGGGGGTGAAGTGGTGGTCATTCCCGAAGATCATGCCACCGACGCAAGCCTGCTTGCCGGCTGGCTGGACAGAATGCCTGTTGATTGCCTGAAGATAGTTCCCTCTCATCTTTTGAGTCTGCTCCGTTCATCGGGGGCTGATAAACTCCTGCCCCGGAAACTGCTGATGCTTGGAGGTGAACAATGCAGTAAGGAAATTGTGCAGAATGTGAGGGGCATTGATCCGGGTCTCAGGATTATCAATCATTACGGTCCCACTGAGGCCACCATAGGGTCTCTCACCTGGGAGATCCTACTTGATGCAGACACCTGGCATTCAGCTATTCCCATCGGGTTTCCTCTGGATAATACCGTTGTTTATATTACCGGAAAGAATATGCAGCTTCTCCCGAAAGGCATCAGCGGGGAGATTGTCCTGGGCGGAAAGAACATTGGCAGGGGATACCTGAACCAGTCTCAGCTAAGCCTTGAAAAGTTCGCAGATGACCCGTTCAGGCCGGGAGAGAAAATCTATTTCACCGGCGACAAGGGGAAGATGGATGAAGAAGGGGCGGTTATATTCCTTGGGAGAAAGGATCAGCAGGTCAAGATCAGGGGTTACAGGGTTGAGACCAGGGAGATAGAAAACGTTCTCAATGCATATCCTTCAATAGAACAGGCTGTTGTTCTTATCCCTGGGAATGCTGCTTCGGTGAATTCAGTTCAGGCTGCCATCAGTCTGAAGCAGGGAATGGATTACGATGAGAATGATCTCAGGCAATGGCTTTCACTTCAGCTTCCTTTATACATGATCCCTTCGGCAATCTATGTTCCGGATCATTTTCCTATAACATCAAACGGGAAAGCAGACCTGAAAGAGCTGAACAGGATGATCATGGGCAAAAGGGATAAGAAAACAGATTCAGCTATCCCCCGTGACCTCGCAGAGCTTACTCTGGTTAATATTTTCAAAGACATTCTGAAAGCCGGCAGTGTTGGTATAGACGACGGGTTTTTCGACCTTGGGGGGCATTCACTTCTGGCCATAGAGTTGTTTGCCGCAATTGAGAAAGAATTCAGGATCCATCTGCCCCTGGCTACATTATTTGAAAGGGGAAACGTAAGGAAGCTGGCAGAACTCATCCGCAGCAATGGAGGAGGCGTGCAAACCTCCTGCCTGGTTCCTGTAAGCCGGGGAACAGGCAGTAAGCAATTGTGCCTGGTACATCCTGCCGGCGGAAATGTACTATGCTATTACGAGCTGGCCAGGGAGATGGGCAGTGAATATTCGGTGTACGGGCTCCAGGCCTCAGGTTTATCAGGGAAGGTGGTGGATACGGTAAGTGATATGGCCCGTTATTACCTTGAAGAGATCAGTTTGCAGGGGAACAAGGATGATTTGATTTTCGGCGGATGGTCGATGGGGGCTTTGATAGCTTTTGAAATGGCAAGGCAGGTCACTGAACAATCGGGAGGATCACCCAGGCTGATGATCATCGACCAGCTTGCTCCTGTTGAAGAGAATCAAGGCAGTATTAAGGCAAACATTGACCCTGTTGAACGAATGCTGGTTTTTGCAGGCAAGGTGGCCCATCTTGTGGGCCGCCCGTTGGAGATCAGCGCTGAAAGCCTGAGCGGGAAAACCCCTGAAGCCCAATCGGAAGTCTTCCTGAAAGCATTCAAAAATGTGAACCTGGTCCCTGCCGATATGAAGCTGAATGATTTTCATGGCTACCTTGAACTGATGATACATCATAATGAGATCACCTCCGCCTGCCGCCCGGGGACATTCGAAGGGAAAACCCTGCTGATCAGGGCTGAAGAAGCTTTGCCTCCGCCTGAAGGGCAGGCTGAGATCCCGGTACGTACCCCGGACCTCGGCTGGGGACAATGGACCAGGAAAGGTCTTTCGATAGTAAATATCCCTGGCAATCATGTTACTGTTATTGCTCAACCCTTTGTCAAAGAACTGGCTAAGGCCCTGAACAAATGGATGGACCAGGTAAAATAACATCAGCCCACCCAGTGGAAAACCCTAAAGGAGTTTTTAAATCCCTTGCCGGGTTTTCTTTTAGGGATGAAACCCTGGCTGCAGGCCTTGCTTTGTTTCCTTCTTTGAAAGGGGAGGAAATTGAATATTGGTCCACTCTCCTTCTTCACCCCGCTGAGATAAATACCGGGAAGGGACATGTATTTGAAAGCAGGAGGAATTCCTACCTGCAGGGCCGGATTGCGGGGAAGCTGGCCATGATACAGGTATTTCCTGAAATTTCTCCTGCCGGCATCCATATTATATCAGGCAGTTTAGGCGATCCCCTTTTTCAGAACCTGCCGCATCCTTATGGCATTTCAATATCACATGCCGGAACCTGGAATGCAGGATTATGTTTTCCGAATCCTGTTCCCATGGGAATTGACGTGGAAGGCATCAATGAAAAAAACAGCTCTATCATACCCTCAATTCTGAGTGATCATGAAAAAGAGATGTGCAGCAGGGAACCTGATCCGCTTGAGTTTCTTCATGTCTTATGGACGATGAAAGAAGCTCTGGGAAAAGCAATCCGCAAGGGATTCCTAATCTCCCATGAATGGTATGAAGTTGAAAGCATTGAAACCATCCCCTGCATACCGCAGGCTATCCGTCTTTGCCGGTTCAAACAACAGAGAGTATTCACAGCAGTTTCAGCCTCCATTCCCGGCGGAATCCTTTCACTCGCTTTTCCTGCGGAAAAAAAACTTGAAGAGGCAATTTTCACCCTGATTGGTAACAGCCTCCCTAAATCCTGATAAATTTCACCACCTGGCTTTGAGTCCCTGATCTGACCCTGATACAATATAATCCTTTTTCAAAGGATGAAGTCGAAATGGTCAGAGTCCCGTTCAGCTCCATGCCAGGCCGGGACGTAAAAACAATCATTCCTCTCTGGTTAATAATTTCAAGTCGGGCTTCGGGCAGGGCTTTATTGAAGCTCACATGGATCAAATCGGAACAGGGATTCGGAAAAACACTGATTGAGGTGTTACCGGCCGATGGATCAGGCCCGATCGAGGAGGAATTCACGTAGCATTTATAGAACTGTATTCCTGAATTGTCGTATTGTGCGGCGAAAAAAAGGCTGTTGTTATAAACCACCAGGTTGGTTACATAGTTGCTTTCCAGGCCAATGGTGTCGTTCCCTATCTGCACTGTTCCGGTATCACTGCCGTCGGTATACCAAAGCAATCCTGCTGCTGAAAAAAAGAGCTTGCTTCCAAACACAGTAAGCCATTGTGGATCAGCGTCTCCGTAAATATTGATATCGCTTACTATATGGGTTCCTTTTTCAGTTCCATCGCTAACCCAAAGCTCCTTGCCGCTTGTGTCGGCTGCATTGAAATACAGCAGACCGTTATAAATTGTAAAGTTGCAGGGGTCGGAATTACCCTGGGGATTGATGTCTTTGACCATCTTCAGGTCCGAGGGGTCGGAGCTTACCGACCAGAGTTCCCTTCCGTGCACCCCGTCATCGGCGCTGAAATACAGCCTGTTGTTATACACGAACAGGTTCATCGGGTATGAACCTCCTGCACTTACCGTATTGATGCGGACAAACAGGTTTGTACCTGCTTCGGTACCGTCGGAAACAAATAGCTCCCATCCGTTGATTCCGCTGTTCGCGTTAAAATAAAAGCGGGTTCCCATGCGGGTGAAATAGCTGGGATCTGAACTTCCGCCCAACAGGGGATTCAGATCTTTGAGCATATACGTCCCCTGTTCGGTCCCATTGGTTCTCCATGGCTGGTCGCTGGAAGCGTTGTCGCGTGCGCTGAAAAATGCAATGCTGTCGAATTCAAAAAATCCTGACGGATAGGCACTTATCGTATTGATATTCTTTATCATGTAAGTCCCTGCCGAAGTCCCGTCCGAAATCCAGGGCTCCTCCCCGTACAATCCGCCTGCCCCGAATATCAGCCTGCCGTTAAAGGCCGTAAGATCGTATGGGTCTGAACCCGTACTGCCCGGAAAAATGTCTTTGACCAGTCTTGTTCCTGCCTCCGTGCCGTCGGTCACCCAAAGTTCATTCCCGTGATCATTGTCCTCTGCCGAAAAAAACAGCTGGTCCCCAACTACGGTGAATTCTCCGGGATCCGAGCTGCCATCACCTCCCTGCAGGTTTTTTAACAGGTTGATGTTTTTCAGCATCATGGTCCCCGCGGTGGTTCCGTCGGAGATCCAGGGTTCAAGCCCATTGACCCGGTTCCCCGCTGAGAACACCAGCTTATTTTTGTATATCACAAAATCAGAGGGATACGATGATCCTGAATCATTGATGACCTTAACAAGTTCAATTTTATAATGCTGAGAAAAGCAAACAGGGAACTGGAAAACGTTCAAAATGAACAGCAGGATAAATGAATGTGTTCTCATCATTTTAGTTTTTAAGGGCCCGGGAGATTATCCGGAACATCATTATTATTCTTACAAATTTAATATATCCGGATAACATGCTGTTTATTATCCGCAATTTTCCCGGGAAACAAGGCTGGACTTGACTTTTCCATCAGTATGCATTATATTTGTATGATATCCAGCCCCTATGAAAAAACTTATTTTTCTTCTGCTGGCATCAGGCCTGGTCCTTGGCACAGCAGGAATTTGGTTTGCCTTTAAACCATTCCAAAATCCACATAAACAATCCATTGCGAAATCGAGATCAGAACGGGAAAAAATGCCTCCATCCCGTATGCTTCCGCAATTGGCCGAACGCCAGTTCAATATGCTCCGTGATCCGCTTACAGGAAAAATACCATCGGGAATACGATCTAAAGAGCTGGAATTTGCCAAAAGCCTTCCGAAATCGGCCAATACCCAGACCTGGGATTGGAGAGGACCTGTAAATATAGGCGGCAGGATGCTGTGCATTGCTACCGACATAGACCATCCTGATCATTGGCTGGCGGGCAGCGCTTCAGGGGGAATGTGGGAGTCGAACAACGGCGGGATCAGCTGGCATAAGGTCACAGCACCTGATGCCGAACAAAGCGCGACCTGCATTGTGCAGGACCGCAGGCCGGGAAAACATTCGACCTGGTATTATGGCAGCGGGGAGCTGTTAAGTACGACCGACCGCAATGTGAGCACCAGCGTGCGTACGGTGGGCCTGGGTAATGGCATCTTCAAGTCGACCGACAACGGGGCCACCTGGCAGGCATTGGCTTCAACCCAGGGTAATGCGCAGGGGGTGCTTCAGGATGTGTTCCAGGGAGTCTGGCGCATCGTCACCGACCCGGTGAACATGAACAAGGATATTGTGTATGCGGCCTGTTACGGGGCGATCATGCGCTCTGAAGACGGGGGTGCAACCTGGTCAATGGTGCTTGGCGACCTGGTGAATAAATCGTTTTGTACGGATATCGCGGTGACTTCAGATGGCATCCTTTATGCAGCCCTTAGCGGTTACGGCTGGTCCATAGAACCCCCGGGAAGGAAGGGGATATGGCGTTCGGCCAACGGGATCAACTGGACTGAGATCACGCCAAAGCACTTCCCTCCCGACAACCGCACGACCAAACTGGCTATCGCGCCTTCGGATGAATCGGTGATGTATGTGTTCACCGAGTCGCAATCACCCGACCTCAACCCCTTCAACGGCTATACGAATTCGGTAAATACTTTCTGGAAGATGAGCTGGAGCAGCGCCGGGGATTCGGCGGTATGGGAGAACCGCACCATGGGGATCCCCGGACACGGGAACGGAAGCATCAACTCCTGGCCTTTTTCACTGGTTGTTTACGGCGGATATTGTGTGGGCCTTGGTGTGAAACCTGATGATGCGAACAAGGTATTCCTCGGAGGTATGTGCCTCTACCGCTCCGATAACGGCTTTGCCGACAGCTTGCATACCAACTGGCTGGGAGGCAGTCCGTATGATATGGACTCACTTCACGCCCTCCACCCCGACATGCATGCTGTCATCTTTGACAGGAACAACCCGGATATCCTGCTTACGGGCAATGACGGGGGCATTTACATCACCACCGACTGCCTTGCCGACAGTGCGCATATCCGCTGGACCCGTCTCAACAACCAGCTTACCACCACCCAGTTTTATTCGGTGGGTATTGACCACGGGGCTTCGGCCGAAAACTGGATACTGGGCGGCCTGCAGGATAACAACTGGTATTACACCATCACCAACGACCCCACGGAGTTCTGGTTCGACATCGATATCTGTTACGACGGTTTTTCGGTTGCCGTAGCCCCTTCATGGCAGTATTGCGTGATTTCGGCATACAGCGGCAACATCTGGACTTCGCAGTTCGATGATTCCATGCACACTAAAAACATTTACCCCCAGCTGCCCGATACCCTGCTGAAATATTATGACCCGGTGATGGGCTCGAACGCGCTCTTTCCATTTTACCAGAATTTCGCACTTGAACAGAACAATTCCCAGACTTTTTACCTGCCTACCATCAACAGTATCTGGCGCAAGGACGACCTCAGGGCTTCGGCCATGGATTCTTCGAAGCGTAACGCAGGCTGGAGCCACCTCAGCAACGTGGATATCGGCAACGCCTCGGTGATCAGCGCCATCAGCGTTTCACGCCTTCCGGCCAACAGGTTATATTACGGTACAAGCCTGGGGAGGTTGTACCGCCTCGATAACGCGAATACCGGCAACCCTGTGCCTGTGGATATTACAGGCAGTAACTTCCCGCAACATGCTTTTATCTCGTGCATTGATGTCAACCCCCTGAATGCCGACGGCCTGATGGTTGTGTTCTCGAATTACGGGGTTTTAAGTTTATTTCACTCTGCGGATGGAGGAGCTACCTGGACTTCGGTTTCGGGAAATCTCGAGGAGCATAATGACGGATCAGGTTCGGGCCCTTCGGTTAGATGGGCCAAGATCCTGAATTTTCAGGGAGATAAAGTTGTTTTCGTAGGAACTTCGGTCGGCTTGTTTTCAACGACAGCTTTGAAAGGCGACTCAACCGTATGGACGCAGGAAAGCCCTGAGCTGATGGGTAATGTGATCGTTGATATGATAGACGCCCGCCCCACCGACGGCTTCGTGGCAGTAGCCACCCACGGCAACGGGGTGTACAGCACGTATTACAAGCCCTCTTCGGGAATCGCGAATCGTGATCCGGGAATCGTGATCAGTGATCCTTATCCTGTTCCTTCGAACGGGTTTGTCAACCTGCCCTTCAATTGCAGCCGTAACGAATCAATAACAATCCGGCTCACCTCTTCTTCTGGCCAGGACCTGGGAATTATCTGGAAGGGCTCGTGCAAAGCCGGGGAGCAGCTGATCAGGCTAAACCTTGAGGGACGCCTTGCGGGGGTATATTATGTAACCGCCGCGTCCTCATCCGCCAGGCAAACAAAAAAGATCATCGTGATGTAGGCGGGAAGATCTTGCTAACCCACAACGATCTTTTCGTTCCTGAAAATGCCAGCCTTGTCTTTGATCTGAAGGAAATATACTCCTTTTGAAAGGCTGCTGCGGCAGAACGAAAAATTGTTTTCACCTTTGAGTGCGCCGCCTGAATAGAGTTCCTTTACCAGCTTCCCGCTGATATCCAGCAGGCTGATATTGAGAACAGTGTTTTCGCCCAGCGTAAATTCCACGCTGAAGGTTTCTGTTATTGGGTTTGGAAAGATCTTTAGCCCGTTGTTGCTGCCGGTCTCAGCAATTCCCTGTGAAGACTGGTCATGCACTTCGGCATTCCATGCGTTCCATTTATGATCGGTTGTGCCGTAGCTCCCGCTCAGCCAAATGGATGGATGGCCGCAGGAGTGAAGCCTTGAAATCCCTGTGTAATCGCCCCACCTTTCGAGGGAATCGGAGGTATATCTTACATAACTGTCGCCGGGCCTGACCATTACCGGTTCAGACCAGTTCATGTTGTTGTCGCAGTTTACCACCTGCACCGAGGGATAATAACTCAGGCCGGTTGAGCCGAAATTGATCATCACGCTGCGGTCGGTTGCTGAAGTTGCATAAGATACCACGGAGGGATAAACGCAATCGTAATTCCATGTCTTACTGAATTCCGACGACTGGCTGGTGAGAGTTGATGTATTGATACGGTTGTACCTTATGCCGCTCCATCCGCTCCCTGCATCAAAATGGAAAACAAAATGCGCTATGCCGTCAAGATAAAAACCGCTTAAGGTCCTGCAGTCATTGACGTTCAACATGCAGTCTGTTCCCCTCTGACCCGTGTTGGAGGGTACCCAATAGGCTTGCGTCAGGATCGAAAAATAAAGGAGCTGGGGATTCCCGCCAAGGTTGTCGGTAAGGTCATAAAATTTCAATACCGAACTGCCACCCGGGTCTGAGGCAACCAGGTAACATCCCGGACCGTAACTTGATCCCTGTCCGTAAGAAAGCGGGACCAGGGTGAATGGGTTGCCTGCAATGGCATGCCAGACCCGGTAATCCGATAGGGTCCCCGCATAGCAGGATGCTTTGCTGACCTGCAGCAGCACCGCCTGATTAAAATGCCTGGTTGAAACATTGAACAGGTTCCCGGTCACATACATTTCATTGGTTGAAACAGCCAGTTTGGGATAATCAAAGAAGTCGCCGTTGTTGAAGAGGTTGCCTTTCATTTTATAGATCCACCATCCATCGGTGGGATTATTGGATTTGGAAAAACAGAATACTATGTCTTCATCAACACTAACGACAGAGGTTATGCAGAACATGATGAACCTGTCGGCGCCGGCATCATAAAGGACTACCGGGTCGCAAAGACTTACAATCGTGGAATCATTGACCAGGCCGACCAGGGTGTTGTAGTAAAAGGTATGGCCAAGCATATCGTCATACTCAATGGTTGAGTTAGCCACACTTACAATCCAGCCCCCGTTGGATATGGCAACGGTATTGTCAAGCGGCGAAGGACCTGAGTTTAAATTGGAAAGATAACTCGTGCCGACCAGTGGCAGTACCGATGATGGTGATTGTTCCTCTTTCAATGTCCCGGACCCGAACTTCAGCTTCAGTTTTTCACGTTTGATGCTGTCGATCTTCTCCTGGTCAGGGAGCATAGGTTCAAAGGACTCGATAATACCGGTAAGCGCGGGCTTAAAGTTCACATCGGCGCTCTTTATGCTTGCCTCACCTGAGCATTTCATGTTCAATATTTTTGTTGATAAAGCTTTGCCCAGGCTTTTGCTTTCATCTGGCCTTACTTTGATTTCCTGGGCCCGGATCATGGTGACAATAAATAATAAGGTCAGGATTGCGTAAATCTTTTTCAATGCAGCTAAATTAGAAGGTTAGGGTTTGAGGGATTTTCCCTGGCATCTAAGGTATGCAATAATAATGTCTGGTCTGTAAAGTCATCAGATTAAATATTTGTATATTTAACACCCTGAAATCAGGACCGCTGCCACTATTCATCCATCTTATGAGTATATCATATAAAGCCTGCAGTAAGAAGGTCATTATTGTTTTTTTCCTGATATCCGCTTTTCAATCCATGGCGCAAACCGATGAGAGGATTACCGTTATCAGGGATCTCATCTCCGATTACAAATATTCCGAAGCTATGGAGAAGTGCAACCGCTTCCTGGTATCCGATTCTTCCAATGCAGATCTCCTGATCCTTAAAGGCGAAGTCCTGATGTCGATGTTCAGGTTCAGCGAAGCTGCCCTGGCCCTTCGTCGGGCAACGGCGATCGATACGAACAGGATCAGGGGGCTGAAAGACCTTGCCTCCCTCTACAAACAAACCGGGGAAAATGAGGAAGCTATCCTGTATTATAAAAAGATACTTGAACGCCAGCCTGAAGACCGGCAGGCTATGATTCAGCTTGCTGCCTTGCTGATCCAGCTCGAGAACTACCGGGATGCTTTAAATTTGCTCCTCCCTGCATATAAGAGCGATTCCGGTAACTTTTACATTCTTAAACTTACAGCATCATCCTACCAGGAACTGAATAATGCCGATTCAGCTTTGATTTTTTACCTGAAAGCCCGTAAGATAAGTCCGGCCAACCTGAATATCGCCTTGAGCTTATCCAATCTCCTCATCAGGAAAAAGCAGTACGATTCGGTTATCCGGTACACAGATCAGTTTGTCCAGGAAAATCCGAAGTCCTATGCAGTATCCCGGCTTGGGGCATATGCGACCTACCTGAAAAAAGACTACCCTTCAGCTGCATCAAAGTTCAGGGGGTCGATCAGGATGGGTGACGCCTCGAAGTTCACTCATAAATTCCTGGGGCTTTGCAGGTATAAACTGGATATGTTCGATTCGGCATGCCCCTCTTTCCGCAAGGCATATCAGCTTGACACAGCCGATGCTGAGCTTTGTTTTTATTACGGAGAGTCCCTGCTGCGTTCCAAAAGGCCCGACAGCGCTCTCATTTATCTCGGCAGGACCTTGCGGATGGTACTGCCATCGGAACAATATCTCGTTACCCTTTATGCCGACATTTCATTGGCATTCAATTCAACCGACAGGGCCGACACCGCCTTACAGATACTTATCAAAGCGCATGCTTTTTCTCCCGATAACCCGGCTATTCTTTTCAAGCTGGCATACCAGTATGATTATTACATGCAAAAACCCATGACGGCCCTGCCTCTGTACAAACAATTTCTGAAGCGGAATATATCTTCAGGCGAAGCTGGTGACAATCCCCAGGTTGTAACGTATTCCACCTATGCCAGGAACCGGGTTACTGAACTGGAAAAATTTAAAAAAGGCGTCCATCAATGAACGCCTTTTAAATTTCAGAAAGCAGGGGGAGATCAGGCTCCGGAGGCTTCGGTCTTTCGCCTTACATAGTCGTTGAAAGCTTTTTCGCCTTCTTCATTCCAGTATTGCTCATAATAGCTCCAGCGCATGGTGGCGTCGCTGCCGCCCTGACGCATGCGGTTGCCATGCCTCCACATGAAATGCCCGCGGCCCCCGTGATGGCGCCCCCCATGATGCATGCCTCCGAAGAGAAGTCTCGCAAGTATTGCTAAGCCTATAGCCTGCCAGTAGGTGATCAAACCGAGATGGAAGATGACCGGCATTAGCCCGTTCCACAGCCACATAATGATGGCGCCGAAGAGGAAAAGCAAAGCGGTGAATCCGATTACGCCGAGGATAATCCAATGTGCCTTCGGCCTGCGGCCGTTGCAGAAACGGCCCATATGTGTTTTATTTTCAATTGTTTCCATGATTTATGTTGTTTTTGTTTAATAATATCTTGTGTAATTTTGAAAGAGCCCTGTGCTTGCGCGAGAGCAGGGTACCTATCGGGACTTCCCATTCGTCGGAAAGCTCCTCATAGCTGCGTTGCTCAAACTCGGTCTCTATGATAACTGCCTGTTCGTCGGGCCTTAGCTGTGCGATAGCCTCCCTTAACATTTCGGGATCTATGTCGCTGTAAACTGTTTCTATGTCTGCTTCATTGCTGATGTTATTTAATAAATAATTTTCATTTCCATGGCCCGTGAAGCTTTCGAGGGATACGTTACGTTGTGGCTTTTTTCTATAGTCTATGATCCTGTTTTTTATTGAACGGTAGATGTAAGCGCTGAGATTAGCCACCTGGGTGTCAGGGTCAAGCCTGTCGACGAGACCAAGCGCAACGTCCTGGACTATGTCTTCGGGGGTCGCCCCGAAAAAACGTTCATCTAAATTCTTCCTCACGAAATTCACCATTTTCTGGTATTCGCTGCGGAAAAAATTATCGACTCTTGTCTTTTGAGAGTTTTGGTCCATGGAAGTGTAGACGACAGGTTGGCATTTTATTGCAATGTAATCCAAAAAATCGTGACTCGCGACTCGTGGTTCACGGTTCACGATTCTGCTGCTCTCCGTGTTCTTCTTCCTTTTCGGGCTTGAACTGCAACTTGCCGAACTTGTAGGTGAGGTTGATCCCGAACGAACGGTAAGGTAACTGTCTCAGGGAACTCATGGTGAAGTTGTCACCGGTTAATTCCGTCTTCTGGTTGATGTACTCATTGAAAGGATTGGTGGCAGTGAGTGCTATGCTGAATTTCTTATCGAAGAACTGTTTTCTCACGGCCAGGCTGTATGAAGTAAATGAGGGGACTTTTCCCTGGACCGTGGTCCTGGGTGAGTTGAAGTTACCGAAAAATTCCACCGCAAGGTTCCATGGAAGCTGGTATGAAACGTTCAGGTTGATGCGGTATTCGAAACTGTTCATCGAAGTTGTTCCCCCGGCGGTTCCAGCGTTGATGTTCTGGACGTAACGGTCATACATGGAAATATTTGCCCTGAGATTAAGTCCCTGTACGAGGTTAAAGGATCCGTAAAGGTTAAGCCCGTAACGCTGTTCCTTCGAAATGTTCTGGCGGGCGGTAACAGTAACGTCGGTATACACCGAATCACCTATCTGGTAAGTGGGGTAATAGGTAGTGAAACTCTGGATGTCGTCGATATTCATCCTGTAGAATCCTACCACGTTGATGTTTCCTGCCTTAGCAAATGCCTTTGAATAGCTCAGCTCGAAACCGTGTGAAATCTCGGGTTTCAGGTTGGGGTTACCGGTGGTGATGTTGTGAGGGTCGCTCAGGTTGATGAAAGGATTCAGGTCACGGTAATCGGGACGCTGTATCCGATAAGAATAACTGAACTTCAGCACATGGTTGTTTTTGAATGAATGAGCCAGGACCAGTGAGGGGGCAAAAGTGCTGTAAGGGGATATGTCAATATTGGGATTATTGGTGTAAACTATCTTTGTCTCGGTGTACTCATACCTGCAGCCGGCCTTAAAATCCAGCCACTTAAAAAGCCTTGAACTCAGCGAAAGGTAAGCTGAATAAATGTTGCGGTCGTATTTAAGAGTGTATGACTGGGTTGGATCGGGAATGAAACCGTTCTCCGAAAGCGTGAAGATATAGGCGTCGGTGATGCTGTTGAGTTCATACAACACGGCTTTGGCGCCGGTTTCTATGTTCAGGACCCCGCCAACAGGCAGGGTGTAATCTACAGAAATGTCAATCTCGCGGTTGTTGCCGGGGTTATTTCCCTTTGATCCTGTAACGATGGAGTCACTTATCGGCAGGTCCTGGGACTGGAGGTAGGAAGAATAATTTTCGGAGTAACTTGAAGCGTAAAGGAAATTCAGCTCATGCCCTTTTTGCCTGAACTTATGTTTGTAGCCTATGTTCCAGTCGTATGCATTGGTGGTGTTGTCGCCCACACTTTTCAGTATATTGCTCTGGTTGCTGACCTGTTTCCCGGTGCTGTCGTAAGTGATTATCTGCTGGCCGGTGCTGCTGTTGGAATGATTGCCGAAATAATTGTAACTGAAACCTGCAGTAAGATTGTCGGAGGATGAGATAGCCCAGTCAAACCCTAGCCCTCCCTGGATCCCGTGCCGGTTGAATTTGCTGGCCCCGTCCTGGGTCATCAGTGTGCTGTTCGTGGTATCGTAAGTGTTCCGTGTGGACGAGTTCAGGGTTGTTGACGGCAGCTGGGCGTTCCCGCTCACGAAAGCGTTTATGCCAATATGCCCCGTTCTTGCGTTAATATTCACCGAGCCATTTTCGAGCCTGGTACCGATCGAAAGGGATGCATTCCCGTTTATCCCGCTGATGGTAGTTTTCTTGAGGATGATGTTGATGATGCCTCCCGTACCTTCGGCATCGTATTTTGCGCCGGGGCTGGTCACCACTTCAATACTCTGGATACGGCTTGCAGGGATGGTCTGCAGCACATCGGTAATATTGTTTCCGAATACTGTGGATGGCTTCCCGTCGATGAGGAAGCGTATGTTTGAATTCCCCTGTAATTCCACGTTGCCGTTGATATCCACGGTAACCTGCGGGACTTTTTTCAGCACATCCGTTGCGACTCCCGATTGTGAAGTAAGGTCGTTTTCGGCATTGTACACCATCTTGTCGATCTTGTTCTCGATGATGTTTCTCTGGGCGGTAACAGTGACGTCTTTCAGGTTGGTTACGGAACTCCGCAGCTGGATTGTGCCCAGCGACAGGGTGGATCTGCCGTTGACTTTCAAAGGCCCTATGGTCTTTTTCTGGTAACCGATGAAGTTAATGACAATGCGATAAGTCCCCAGGGGAATTTTATCTATGCTGAATTTACCTTTGATGTCGGATGTGGAGCCGGTGATAATCTTGTCGCCATCACTGTTGTATAAAGCCACTGTTGCATATTCTACAGGCGTTTTGTTCACCGAATCGATGATGCTTCCTTCAATTTTCCCGTTTACAAGCGATGGACTTTGCTGGGCCTGGAGGTGTATGGTTAGGATAAGTAGCAGCGCAAGTAGTGCTATATTTTTCAAAGTATTGATTGTGTTCTTTAGATTTTTTTCGGATCACGGTTGTGATTATTCCATAACGATCAGGCTGCGTTTATATTCCCTTCTGCCCACGTACCAGTAAAACTTTCCTGATTTGAAGTTGATGGCAGGAACGGTAAGCTCCCTTATTCCCGGCTTAATACCCCTCCACCACGCAAGTTTGTTGGTGGATTCGGCAATGATGTAAAAATTGGTGAAGCTGTCGGTGACCATCTTCCATTTGAAGACTAAGTCTTCTCCCCGGGTCACCACCATATTATCGTCGGGAGCGAGGAGTTCAATGGCTTTGGGAACATTGGCCGCCGGTTTCTGCGGTTCCGGCCGGGGTTTGGCAAGTGCTGTCGTTTGGTTTGCTGCAGCCTGTCCCGGGGGAGGGACATTGGCCGGGGACTGCTCCGGAATTTTTACCTGGGCCGCTGGCTGGACCGGAGTGGCTGGCTTCAAAGTAAGCGTTGTTTTCGCAGGAGTATTTGTTTGATCCGCCGTTTTATTAACTGCAGGTTTTGGCCTGATGAAAAAGAACCATACCAGGACGATGGCCAGCAGGATAACCAGTGCAGGCCAGATAATATACCCGGGTTTGAAACTCTTTGGTTTGTATTCTTCGGCCCTTATTTCAGGGAGTTCTTCTTCGACGTTCTCTTTTACATCCTGTATGATGAGGTCATTTCCGCTGGCATTGAACAGCGAAGGGAATGCCTTCCTTAGCCTGAACTTCCTTGCAAACTCATGGTCCTCTTCAAGCCTGGTCTCAAAATCAACCAACTCGTCATGGTTCAGCTTGCCGTTGATGAACTGTTCAATCAGTTCAATATCTGCCTGGTCTGTATTCATTTTAATGAAAGGGGATTAAGGAATAAAAACGTCAACTCCCTCGTTTTCCTGCACAAAGGTACTCATTTTACAGAACCTGTATGCCCCGGGATCAGTTCCAGTAATGCCCGAGAACAATGTAATAAGCCCATTGGCTGGGACCGACTGCTACATCAACCCCCATCCGCATCCTGAAAATACGGGACAGCAGGTAACGGAAACCTGCACCGCCGGCCACATGCCAGGTGGGATCCTCGAGGTATTTTGAACTGCTGAATGTCTTGCCGACCCCTGCAAACCCCAGAACGCTCCACCTGAGGTCCAAATCGAAACGCTGCTCGGTTTCAAGCTGCAATACCTGGTCTCCCTGGTAAACCATTGCTCCTATCCCCCTCATTTTGATATAAGGGAGCAGGTAGAAGGGCGTACTGCCCCCGGCCCACTGCCAGTCGGCTCTCAGTCCGCAAACCCACCACCTGGTGAGGGGAATGAAACCGTTGATGAAGATTTCACTTTTTTCATAGTCGAAATCGCTTGCGGTCCAGTTCCTTCCGATGCCGAATGAAGCTTTGGTCCTGATTCCTTTGTCGGGGGTAAAAATAGTGTTGCGTGAATCCCATTCAAGATAAAGTCCGAGCAGTCCCGTATTTTTGGTCATGCTGGGCTCCTGGTTGAATACTTTATTAAATATATAATTGGCTGTGTCGCTCAATTTGGTGGAGACATTCACATTGGCATAAGTATAGTTGATGCCGACAAAGAGTTTGTTTTTGAATAAATTCTCACTGATATCCAATACCCCGAGTATAGTCGTCAGCTTGAAAAGAACCTCCTTCTCGCCTAAGTAAGTGAAATTGCGGTAAAAGTTTATGTTGATGGGGGCATAGGCTGCACTTATTGTGTACCGCATGCCTATCTTTGGAAAAGACCCCTGCCTCGTGGCTCCTACTCCCCAGGTGTTATTGAGGGTCCACATGCCTGCCACCCCTGTGATGTCGGGAAAATGGTACTGCTCCCCTGCCTTTGCCGTTTTTTTTGGACTGATAAATACAATGGCCAGTGCAAGGCCGAAATTGCCGAGTGAGGGTTCACTGATGATCACCGGCCAGGGTACGAACCCATGCATGTTGATCAGGTAATCGCTGAAGTCAAGCTTGTGGTCCAGGGTGTCTTTTAAACTGATTTTTTTCTTTGGTGGCTTGACCTTGCTTGTGTCTTTGGCCGGGACCGCGGCCGCTAAAGAGTTATCGGCCGATAGCTCTTGTAACTGCGGATCAGGTGTAGGGTTGTTCATTTGCGCCTGGTTCTGTATTCTAAAGCTCATCGCAAGCAGGATGAAAAACAGAATTCGGCAGATCTCCTTGTAGTTCCTGTTCTTTTTCATGGTCCTGTATTTTAATTCCTATGTTAATGCATCTTTCAATTTCAGGATAAGTATGTTCCTTCCTTCAGCATGCCGGTAATCCACGCTGCGGCAACGGCCCTTGATTAGCCGGATGCTGAGTTCTTTTTCGGGATCATCACTTTCGATCGGATTATACGGGGCGCCGGCACTGCTGCAAACCAGCTCGAGCGTAAAGTCTTTTTCAGACCAGGACAGCTCGAGCCTGATGTCTCTGAAGTCAGTCTGCAGCAAAAGAAGTTCCTCGGTGATATGTGTCAGATAGCCTGCAACTTTCCTTGCAACCATATGCTTTTCACAGAAAGCTTCCATCTCGCCCTGGATAGCATAAAGATCGTAATTGCGGCTGGTGATCCGGCGTTCAAAGCTGCGGATGCGGTGAATAAAAGCTCTGGTTTTTTCTTTCAGGGGGTTGTCGAAGATCTGGTCGGGCGGACCCTCTTCATAGATCACCCCCTCATCCATATAGAACACCCTGGTGGAGGTGTTCCTGGCAAATTCCATTTCATGGGTCACTATCACCATCGTCATTCCTTCTCTTGACAACCTTCGGATGACCGCCAGGACTTCGCTCACCATGGTGGGGTCAAGTGCGGATGTGGGCTCATCGAAAAGCAGGATCTCGGGATCCATGGCCATGCAGCGGGCAATGGCCACGCGCTGTTTCTGCCCTCCCGAGAGTTCATCGGGATAGCTGTCGGCTTTTTCGGCAAGTCCAACCAGTTTGAGGAGTTCCCTTGCTTTTTGTTCAGCTTCTTCACTGCTTTGATTGAGCAGCCTGATGGGGCCAATGGTAAGGTTTTCGAGGGCCGTAAGATGGTTGTAGAGGTTAAAGCCCTGGAACACCATACCCATTCTCTGCCTTAGCTTTGGTACATCAGTATGTTTATCGAGCAGGGGGATGTCTTCAATGAAAATACTCCCGCCAGTAGGTGTTTCAAGCAGGTTGAGGCAGCGGAGGAAGGTGCTTTTACCGGTACCCGAGGGACCAATGATGGATACGACCTCACCTTTTGTGATCCGGGTCGTGATATCCTTCAGCACGACCAGGTCGTCGAAATGTTTCGAGAGATTGACGGTGCGGATCATGACCTCGCCTCCTTTCTCCTGTTAATGCGTCTTTTCCTGGGATCGGCCGAGATTTCAATCAGGTCCAGGCCCCGGGTCAGCAGGTAAGCGATAAGGAAATACAAGATAGCAACCATGAAGAGCGGGAAGAACGCATCGAAAGTCCGGCTGCGGATGATGTCGCTGGCCTTGGTGAGGTCCTGCACTGCAATATACCCTACCACGGATGTCATTTTTACCATGGATATGAATTCGCCCTTGTACACCGGCAGTATGGATCTCAGGGCCTGAGGCAGTATGATGAAACGGAAAGCCTGGAAATGTGTGAAACCCCCGGCTATGGCCGCCTCATTTTGTCCTTTGTCGATGCCTTGTATGGAAGTCCTGAACATTTCCGATACATAAGCCCCGAAGTTCAGGCCGAATGCGATCACCGAAACTACTATAGGGTTGATGTTCACCGAAGAGAATATCACGTAATAAATTATCATCAGCAGAACCAGCACAGGCATTCCCCTGAGTATAGTGATGTACACTTCCGCGATTCCTGAAAGCATGCGGTTCTTCGACATCTTCATCCAGCAGATAAGAGCGCCTATCATTGTCCCGAAAATGGCAGAGAGTATGGAAATGATGATAGTTACTTCAAGGCCGTTGATGATATGCAGGTATCGTTTCTCATGTATTATATTTGCGTAAAAGCTGTCCCTGACTTTTTGTAGGAATGTCCTGTTGTCGGTGGATAACAATTCCCCGGCGAAAGCAGCCAGGTTTTTTTTGGGGGCTATCACACTGACTCCCGATTCATTGTACGGATCGCTGAAATCGATCTGCTTTTTCCTTTCCTCGGTGATCATCAGCGAGCTGGTGATCAGGTCGATCTTGTTAGTGGAGACCGAGGCCAGCAGGCTGCCGAAGGGCAGGTCCACCGCTTCGTAATCCATACCAAGGTAAGCTGCAAAACGTTTGCCAAGCTCGATATCGAAACCTATGAGCTGCCCGTCCTTGATCACTGAGATTGGCAATCCCAGGTCGCTGACGATGCCAGGTTTTAACACCCCGCTGAGCATTGCCGGTTTCGGTATTTCAGGCATTGTCGTAAGCCCCTGCTTCATCCAGCGATCATACATATCCTTATATATCCCGTTGGTATGGATCTCTTCGAGGAAGGTATTGAACTTCTCCCTGAGTACATCATTATCCTTATTGAAACCGGCGGCAATGGAGACGGTGAATACCGATTCATCGAGTGCACCCAGGCCAGGGTTTTTCGAAAAAATATCCTTTAAGGCGGTCTGGTCCATGAAAGCTACGTCGGTCTTGCCTGAATTCAGGGCGAAAAGCAAATCGGACAGGTTCTGGTATTCGAGGATCTGCGCCTTGGGATAGTTCTTTGTTGCATAGGCGTCGTGTATGCTGCCGAGAAGCACCCCTATGCGTTTGTCGGATATGTCGCCGACGTTTTTCATCAGGCCTTTTCTTTTTGCATATGCTTCTGCTTTTGAAGGAGAGGCATTCCCTTTTACGATAACGGCAAGTCCACCAAGGTAGTAAGGCTCGGAAAACAATACTTTTTTGGAGCGTTCCTCGGTGATTGAAAGCCCAGCCCCGATCATGTCGACCTTGCCCGAGATCAATGCAGGGATCATGGCTCCGAAATCCATATCGGTAATCACAAGTTTTTTACCCAGCTTTTTCGCAACATAAGAAGCAAACTCAATATCAAAACCGGCAATCTGGCGGTTGGCGTCGAAGAACGACATGGGTTCGGTAACCGCCGCAGTGCCGAACTTCAGTTCCCCGTTCCTCCCGTCGTTTTGTATCACCGGCATTGGAGCGGGACTTCCCTTGTCGGGAAACCAGCGTTTGCTCATGGCATCGTAAGTGCCGTCTTTTCTGATCTCTGCCAGGACCTGGTCAACGGCTTTCTTGAGTTCCGGGTTTTCAAGCTTCACGGCAAAGCCGTAACGGTCGTCCATGATGACCTCATCGAGCACGCTTAGCCCCGGGTTCTTGGCGGCAATGTTCTTTAGGATGGGCTTGTCGTAAGCTGTGGCGTCGGCCTTGCCGTCCCTTACTGCAAGGGCACAATCAAGGACACTGTTATAATATTCCAGCTTTGCATCCGGGAAACGCTTCAGAACCATCTGGTCTGCGGCTGTTCCGGTGGGAACCGCGAAGGTTTTACCCCCTTCAAGCATCTTAAGTGTGGTGATTTGTTGTTCTTTCTTCCCGCATCCACCCAGCGCAATCACTAGTGCCAGTAACAGTATTATAGAGCGATTTATCATTTATACAGCAGCTATCAGGATTGAATTCAATCCAAATATAAACCATTATCCGTTTTTCCCTGCAATACACCCGGGATTTTTGATAACAGGGTATTTCCGCACCGGCTATTGATTATTTATCTTTCTTTTCTTCCGGCTGGAAGAGTTGAATATTGTTTATCCCAAGGTTGGTGATCACATACTGGTTCCATTCAGCCAGCTTCTCCTGGTTTTTCCCTGACTGCACCTCTTTAAGATATTTCTTAGTCCAGGAATCCATGTTTTCACATGTTTTTTTGTAGATGGCATCTATCACAGCCCTGCTCTGAACGCTGACATTTAATTCTTTCTCCATCTTCCGCCTTTCGATCTCGCAGATGTCGAAATAAATATTAAGAAAAGCATTGGTCCAAGGCTGGGAAGGCAAATGAAAAAAGGTTTTTGCCGCATCGAATACGGTGTAGGATCTGCAGTAAAGTGAATCCCTGACCTCGGTTACATCGAGAAGTATCTGCACCCGTAAACTGTATAGATCGGAAAGAACTCTTGCATTATACTGTTCGGGAGTGTAGGCTGTATAATGCGTTAATTTCCTGTTCAGGATGATACGCTTGTCGGGCGACCAGAATGTAAAATAGTACTCGTAAAAACCGGAATAAAAAATATAAAACGTTGAATCTTTTTTGTCAGCTATAAGGAAATCCCGGCCATAATTACCTTCCCTGAAATTAACCAGGCAGCCCTCATGGGAGAGAAATCCAAGGTTTTCCTTTTGTTTGGCGGTAAGAAGCATGGCGCTGGTATTTTTCCAGAAAAGTTCGTTATACGGGATAATGGATATTTTACGGTAGTCATCATAGTCATTGTCATAATCAAAATACGGAAGTATAAAAGGTTTATCATAATCATAAAAATACAGTATGCCCCGGCCCCTCATCTCCCTGGTGTCTATCGAACGGACTTTCATCGTGGGTGTGTCTCTTACGCTTTTATACATGAAGCTGTAATTGAAATTTATATGATCGGGTATCACCTCCTTGTTTTCCTGCCTGAAGGTCTGGCTGATTTCAAGGTTTAGATTGTACAGGGAATCGAAAGGGAAAAGAGGCAGGAAAGGGTGGGTTGTTGTGTTTTCAACACTTAGGCTGATCTTGAACAGTTCAAAAGTTTCCTTGTCTATCCAAGCATTTCCAGAGAATTTTTCATGGATGTTTTCCCTGGGGATGAATTTTATATTATACATTTTATCATCACTGGAAACCATCTCGAGCCTGAATAATTTTTTCATGGCTCTTTTATTGTATTGAAGAGGTATGGCAGGACAATGATCGTTGGCGATGGTCAACGCCATCCCGCTGATGGCTTTGGAGGAATTCAGGCTCAGGAAGAACCGGTTGTCCAGCGCTGCCAGCCCGATTCTGCCATTCTTCAGCATCAGGCGGTCGACCATTGTCCCGTCAAAATACCCGTTATAATAGCATTCCAATAATTCAACAGGCCTGTCTTTTGTAAGTGTTTCAAGTCCATAATAAACTTTGGAACTTCGTTTTATTTTATTTTCCAGCAATTTCTTCCTGCATTGATCCATTGCCTGGTAGAGGAAATCATCTTTGGCATTTACAGTGACTTCTCTTAGCTGCACCTCTTTCTGTTGCAGGAAAATTGAATTATTCAATACTATGATTGCGGATGGTATCGCCAGGGTTTGATACCCAAGGTAGGAAAACAGTACGGTATCCTTGCCGGGGATGATCTTCAGGAGAAATGTTCCGTCGGTATTGGTGATTGTCCCGGTATGGCTTCCTTTTATTGAAACGCTGCAATAAGGAAGGGGTTCTTTGGTCTTTGAATCTTTAACGGTTCCCTGGAAATTTTCCTGGGACCAGGATAAAACCGGGAAACAAAGACACAGGATGGTGAGGCAGGTTTTCATATATGCTTGTATCATGCTTATTTCTTATGGCGACCACTGAACTGAGCCATTCAATCCGCAGGTATACAAATATAAATAAAAACAAGATTTAAAAACAAGTCCGGGCCGGGGCGCATAAGCGCCCCGGCCCGGACCAGGCAGGATTATAAGAACCCTTATAATCAGTTAATGCTGATACCCGATTTGGTATATGCAGCCTCATTCACGAAATAAAATTTCTTGCTGCTGAAGTCCTCGGTCTTGTAATTCCAGGGACATACTTCAATGATCCCTGTAGTGGTGGCATTGAGTGCCGAAAGCTCGGAGGCTGTCATTACACATTGCGAGGCCGATCCGCTCACTTTCTTGATCAGGTAATTACTGCCGGAACTGATCAGAACTACCCAGATCGAATCCGCTCCCGTAATATTCCCCGAAAGATTTATAGTCAATCCTGCCGATCTTGTGACAGATGCGGGTAGTGAACTGTAATCACTGTAAGTGGGCATAGGCCTGTCGTCGGTATAGGAAATAGAGGGAACCGTTGAAGATCCGCTCACGGTCCAGGCAAAACCGCCCGAGAAAACCAGGGGATCGGTCACGTTCTGGTAAACATAGGAATTGTTGCTCTGCTTTGCAAGAGCCTTCCCGTTCAGGGTAACAGTTCCTCCATCAGTCATACTTCCCGAACCCGGTGCGTAAAAAGCCGCAACCCCTGTATTCAGCTGAATGGGGAAAAGAACTCCCGAAACCAGCTGGTACGAAAAT
>Ga0316219_1000083_pt1 | contig 134995 bp, 110 predicted proteins | sample TBH18003PmetaG_FD_203635 | JGI IMG/M metagenome (GOLD analysis project Ga0316219, IMG submission 203635) | Freshwater microbial communities from Trout Bog Lake, Wisconsin, USA - TBH18003P | ecosystem: Environmental > Aquatic > Freshwater > Lake > Hypolimnion/Profundal zone | place: USA...
GAAACTGAATTCGATTCATCTTCACGGCCTGCCTCCTTGGTAGGAAAGTACCGTGAGTTTAACCCCCAAGGGTGACAGAATATGTCGCACCGCTATTGCAGCGGAAGATCATCGCTAATCAGGTTTTCCTGAGCCTCATCCACCCCGACGACAGCCAGCGGGTGGCGCGGGAGCTGGAGGCCTATCTGCAGGGGAGCAACCACGATCCTCTGATCCTCGAGTACCGGATGAACGCGCGGGATGCCAAGCTTAGCTGGATCGAGGGGCGGGGCAGGGCGGTGGAATTCGATGCACAGGGCCGACCCTCCCGGATGGTCGGCACCATCGTCGATATCAGCGCGCGCAAAGAGGCGGAGCTTTGCCGGCAGGCCGCGGAAGAGGACCTGAGGACCGCGTTCGAGGAGGCCTCGGACGCCATTTTCTGGGCCGATGCCGGGACCGGCATCCTGGTCAACTGCAACAAGGCCGCCGAAAAGATGGTTGAGGCATCCCGAGCGGAGATCATCGGCAGGCACCAGACCTTTCTGCACCCACCGGAGCGGGCTGCCCATTTTGCCGAGCTGTTCAAAAGGGCCGTCCTGCTGAACGGAAATAATGAGCTCTTCGATGCGTTGGTGGTCTCGAAAAGCGGCAGGAGAATCCCGACCCAGGTCAAAGCCTCGGTCACCAGGATCGGTGACAAGGACATCATTCAGGGTGTGTTCAGGGATGTCACCGAGCAAAAAATAGCCGAAGAGTCGTTGCGCCACTCCCAGAAACTTTTCTCCAGCATCGTGGAAAATGCCCCCTACGCCTTCTTCGTCAAGGACGCCCGGGACCAGTTCCGGGTGGTGCTGTGGAACAAGGCGGCCGAGAAAATCTTCGGCATCCGGGCCGCGGACATCCTCGGCAAGCATGCCCACGACCTCTGGCCGGAGGGGCAGGCGGACGCCTACCTGGCCGACGACCTGGCGGTGGTGGCCTCGCGAACCGTCGTCGACATCCCGGAAGAGCCCAGCATCCACCCCGAGCAGGGGGTCATCTACCTGCACACCTGCAAGATTCCGCTGCTGGACGAGGCCGGCGAGGTGCTGCACATCGCCGTCATCAGCGAGGACATCACCTCCCGGAAGAAAGCCGGCGAGCAAATCCTCGCGCTCAACGCCGGTCTGGAGCACCGGGTCCGGGAGCGCACGGCGGAACTGGAGGCCGCGGTACAGGAGCAGGAAGCCTTCAGCTACACGGTTTCCCATGACCTGCGTGCCCCGCTGCGCCATATCAACAGCTTCAGCGCGATACTCATGGAGGACTTCGGTGCCGCCCTTCCCAGCGAGGCCCGCACCTACCTGGAGCGCATCGGGGGCGCCACCAGGAAGATGGGCGAGCTGATAGATTACCTGCTGGCGCTGTCGCAGGTCTCAAGGGTGGAGCTGACGCGGGAGAGCGTCGACCTGAGCGCCCTGGCCGGAGCGATCGCGACCATGCTGCAGGAGACCGATCCCGGGCGCTGCGTGCAGTTCGAGATCGCGCAAGGCCTGCTGGTGCAGGGGGATCGCAACCTGCTGAAGCAGCTCTTGGAAAACCTGTTCGGCAATGCCTGGAAATACACCTCCGGCAGGAGCTCGGCGCTCATCGAGTTCGGCGCGGCGACGGTGGCGGGGCAGCCGTGCTACTGCATCAGGGACAACGGCGCGGGATTCGACATGGCCTTCAGCGACCGGCTTTTCGAGGCCTTTCAGCGGCTGCACGGCGCCGAATTCGAGGGGACCGGCATCGGCCTCGCCACGGCGAAGCGGATCATTCAGCGCCACGGGGGGGCCATCTGGGCGCAGGGGGCGGTCGACCAGGGCGCCAAGTTCTGTTTCACCCTGCAATAATCAGGGCGGGACGGGGAGATGTAAAGATTCCCGACTCCGGCTGTAAGACTTTCCGACAGGTGGATAGACCCGGAAGCAGGCGTCCGGTTGCACAAACTGAACAGACAGGGGCCTATTATGAGCAACCGGCAGGAATGAGTCCTGCGTCGCACAGCAAAATCGGCCGCTTGGAATTGGCATGCTCTAAGCAGTCAAACTCTCCATAAGGGAGGTGCCAGCCAGTGCAAAGCAGCCCTAAATCAGTAAATACGCGCGGAACAGGAGACTGACATGCCACTATTGGAATGGACCGATAACTTCAATCTCGGAGTCGAGCAATTTGATACACATCACCGGCATTTGGTAGATCTGCTGAACGACGCCTATGACAACTTTGTCAGAGACTCTAACGTGGAAGGCTTGGCCGCCACTCTCGACGAGCTTTTTGATGACACCATCAAGCATTTTGGTGTCGAGGCGCAGTACATGGAAGCCAACTACACGGTTTGTGCCGAACACCGTGAACTGCACCGGAACTTCTCCGCCCAAGTCGCGGTGATGCAGCAGGACCTGAGGTCGGGGTGGGGCGACATCCCCATCGAGATGCTTACCTATTTAAAGAACTGGCTCACCTACAACATCCTCATCGCGGACGCCAGTTATGTCAGGTGCGCCTCCGGGAGCCAGTGGAAGCAGTGCGCCTGAGCCTTCGGCACCCGGTTTGGACCGATTGCCGCAAAACCCGCATCGAAATGAAGACGGCTCCGGGTGAAAACCTCGGAGCCGTCCCGGCAGCGGCCTGCCCGTACAACCGCCGGTCACCTTGCCCCTGCCTCAGGTCGCTAAATCCATGCCTTCCACCTGGGTATTGGGGACCGCAACGAAGTCGTGGATGTTTTCGATAACGTCGTAAATCTTTTTCTCCTCCTCGGCGATCTCCATCAGCAGGGCCTTGGCTTCCAGGTTTGTTTCCAGGCCGGCGACCTTCTCGAAAAAGTGCACGATTTCAGACTCGACCTTCAGGGCATGCCGGTAGGCGTCCAGGTCGTCCCGCAATATCCCGACCGTCGCCTCGTTGAAGATCTGGGTGAAGGCCCCCTTCGCCCTTTCCAGCGCCTGCGAGTCACGCGGGGTGACCGCTTTGAGCTCAAAGGACGCAAAGGTGTCGATGAGCTCCTGCTGCTCAGCCGCCAGCATGTGGAAGATCTTCTGCACCCCTTTCAAAGAAGTCTCAGCCGCCAGTTTCTCGAAATACTCCTTGCCGACCTTCTCCATCTCCAGCGCAAAATTCAGTACGTGCATGGTTTCCTCCTGTCATTGGAATAAATCAAAAAGAGTTTACCCAGTCCGGACGAACGACGTCTTGAAATTGTAGCTCTTTATCCCTTCATAGCAATTATCTCGTGAGACAAAATTAAAAAAATAGCGACTTTTTTGAGAACGGCGCGGCCGGAATTGCCGGTTCCTTTCAGTCGGGGGACCTTCGGGAGAGTGACGGCACCGGTCCCGCATCCGAACGCCCGCTTGCGGCCACCGCGTGATATGCGGCGCCAGCCCCATGGTTTTCCAGCGCGAGCCTGTAGAGGCGCGCGACCTCCAGAAGGTCAGCGTTTTTTACATGATTGTAACAATCAAGCCGCCTTACCTGGAGTATGGTAAGGCATCTTAATTTGCCGGAGCGTACCATGGTCAGCTCGGAGCCTTCCTCTGATAGGCTGTCAAATACAGCGCCGCGCCCCCCAAAAGGCGTAGCTTCCGCCTCCGCTCCTGTCGACCCCGCAGACCCCAGGTGGTACCTGAACCGCGAACTGACCTGGCTCGCCTACAAGCGCCGCGTGCTGCACGAGGCCGCGGACGAGCGCGTGCCCCTGCTGGAGCGCCTGAAGTTCATTGCCATGGTGAGCGGTGACCTCGACGAGTTCTTCATGAAACGGATCGGCGGGCTTAAGCAGCAGATCGGCGCCGGTGTGCGCGATCTTACCCCGGACGGCCGCACACCGCGCCAGCAGGTGCAGGAATGCTACCTGGCGGTGCGGGACCTGGAGGTCTGCAAAAATGATCTCCTGGTCCGGGTCCTGCTGCAGCTGCGCCCCAAGGGAATCTGCCTCTGTCGCTGGGAGGATCTTGCCGCATCGGAGAAGAAGCGGCTGTCCGCTCATTACCACGCCGAGGTCTCCCCGCAGTTGAGGCCCCAGTATATCGATCCTGAGCATCCCTTTCCCTTTGTCTCCAACCTCTCGCTCAATCTGCTGGTCTCGTTGCGCCATCCCAAGACCAGGAAAACGGCTCTGGCGCGGGTTGAGCTGCCCGTTGGCGCCGGTTCCCCCCGCTTTCTCAGGAGCGCCGGCGCAGACCGCTTCATCGCTTTGGAAGACCTGGTTCGGCAGCATCTCGAAACGCTCTTCCCGGCGCGGCAGATTGAAAGCTGCGCGCTGTTCAGGGTCACCCGAAACGCCAGCGCCGGGCAGCACGAGGACCTGGCCGACGATCTGCTGGCGCTGATCGAGTCGGAGCTCAAGGAACGCAGGTTCGCCCCGATCGTCCGGCTCGAGGTCGCAGCGGGGCTGAGCCCGGCGCATCGCAGCAGGCTGGCGGGCGAGCTCCAGCTCAACGAGGAAAGCGACGTCTTCGAGGTGCCGGCCCTCTTGGCCATGCGCGACCTGTTCGAGATCTCGCGCCTGGAACATCCCTCGCTGCACGACCCGCCGCATCACCCGGTGGACCACCACCTGCTGCAGTCCACCCGCGGCATCTTCCAGATCATCCGCGAGGCCGGACCGATCCTGCTGCAGCACCCCTACGAGTCGTTCGCCAGCTCGGTTGAGCGCCTGCTGCGCGAGGCGGCAGCGGATCCCAAGGTGAGGGCGATCAAGATGACCCTCTACCGCACCGCCAGCAACAGCCGCATCATCGAGTCGCTGGTGCAGGCGGCGCAAAACGGCAAGCAGGTGGCGGTGGTGATCGAACTGAAGGCGCGCTTCGATGAGGCGGCCAACATAGCTCTGGCGCAAAGGCTGGAAGAGGCGGGCGCCCATGTCACCTTCGGGGTGGTCGGACTCACGACCTACTGCAAGGTCATCCTGATCGTGCGCCAGGACGATACCGGACTCAGACGCTATGTCCACACCGGGACCGGGAACTACCACGCCGACAAGGCCAGGGAGTTCAGCGATCTCGGGCTCTTGACCTGCGACGACGCCCTCGGACGGGACGTGACGGAGCTGTTCAACTACCTGACCACGGGGTTCTCGGCCAAACGCGACTACCTGAAACTGATCACGGCCCCCAGATCGCTCAAAAGGGCACTCCTCAACCTGATCGCCCGGGAGGCCGTACTGCATGCCGATCACGGCGGCGGGCTGATCCGCTTCAAGGTGAACGCGCTGGAGGACAGCGACATCGTCCAGGCACTGTACCGTGCCTCCATGGCCGGGGTGCGGATCGAGCTGATCGTGCGCGACAGCTGCCGGCTGCGCCCCGGCATCGCGGGCCTCTCCGAGAATATCGGGGTGGCCAGTATCGTGGGCCGTTTCATGGAGCACTCCCGCGTCTATTACTTCAGAAACGACGGGCAGGACGACTTCTACATCGGCTCGGCCGATCTCATGAGGCGCAACCTGGAAACCAGGGTCGAGATCATGGTCCCGGTCGAGGCCCCCGAGCTGAAACGGGAACTGGGCGCCATCCTCGACCTGCACCAAAGCGATCGGCGCTCGGTTTCGGACATGCAGTCGGACGGCAGCTACCTCAGGCGGGAGTCGTCCACTAACAAAAAGAGTGCAGGAAGTCATCAGATGCTGATCCTCTGCGCCGAACAACGCTCACGGGCAGTCAGGAAGGAGAAGAAAATCAGGATGTGATCGCTACCTCCGCCGGTGACACTGAATCAGCCGGGGCGTAAGACCAGGTTAATGTCTTGTGCCGCCGGAATCCGGTGGTACTATGGAGATAATCCGTCCAATCGAGGTGATATGGGAACCTACTCGTTCAATGCCTTTGCCTTCGGGGGCGAGCTCGACCTGAACCGGCTGGCTGTCGTGCTCGGCATATCGCGCAAATACCGCTGGGAAGAGCCGATGAAGCTGAGCCCGGTGACCTTCGCGCCCGCCCTGAACGGCGACCCCGAGCGGGTGTACCTCTTCTACTTCGGGTGCGTCGTGTTCATAAACTGCTCGGGAGACATCATCGCCCGTTTCCTGGACGGCATCAAGCAGCACGTGGACGCGGTGAAAATCCCGCCGCAGCTCGCCTTCCGGGAGGAGTACCAGCTGGAGATCGATGCCGGCAGGACCGCGGCCATTACCAACGACTACGCGGTCATGCAGAACTATAACCAGGCCTTCACCGACATCATCTGCTTCGTCATCGCCAAGTCGGTCGCCCTGGAGAGGATCGAGGAGCGGGTCGACGCCGTGTTCGACGAGGTGGAGGTGCTGATCGCCAACCTGGGCAAAGGCACCCTGGAGCTGCCCGACCGGGTCATGGCGAAGCTCGCCTCCTCCATCCTCGGTTTCAAGTTCACCTCCATCGCCCATATCATGGTGCTGGACAAGCCGGACATCACCTGGGACGACCCCGAGGCGGACCGGCTCTACCTTACCATGGCGCGTCTTTTCGAGCTGAATCCGCGCTACCAGGAGATCAAGCACAAGTCGGAGACGCTTTTGGACATGACCGACGTCTTTTCCAGCATCTCTCATGCCCGGCGCTCCGCCCGCCTGGAGTGGATCATCATCGTGCTGATCGTGATCGAGATCGTGCTCTCCGTGCTGGAAATCTACCGGCGCCATTAGCGCTTCGCGGCAGTCATCCCTGGCACGGGGTGCTTGCCGCGGGCGAGGCGGTTCGCGCGCCGGCCGTAGCGGCAGGGTGACCCGGCGCCCAGGCGCCGGAGGTTGCACCAGGGCAGCAGCAGGCCGGCAGGGCGGGCGTTTTGCAGCGAGCAGGCAGGGAGGAGTCGAAGATGTCCAAGAAAATTGAAATCAAATGGCTGAAAGAACCCGAAGAGCACGACTATCCTGCCGCCGCGTTGTACCTCTCCCTCATCTATGATGACAAGGGAGCGGCGAGCCTGGTGGAAAAGTTGAGGCATGCGGAGGCAGTGCAGTTCAAGGCGAAGGACATCTTCAGGGCCTCAGGATTGTCACAGCTTGGCATCAGCAATGCGCATGTGGAAAAGGATCAGGAGAAAATAGAGTCGGGGGAGGGGATTTCCCCCCTGCTGCTGGTACGCGATACAGCGAACGGAAAAGTCGTCATTGCCGACGGATATCACCGGTTGTGTGCGGTCTACTCGTACAACGAAGATGCCGTCGTTCCTTGCAAGATCGTCTAGTCCAAGGAGCCTATGCCGGGTAACTGGAATGGGCAGACTCGGCTCAGGAAGAGACCCGTCTGACGGCGCAACAAAGCGTAGGACCTCGCCTGCCGCCCTGGGGCGTCCCCGTGGCGGATTCAGGTCTGCGGCCTGTCCCGCCTTTCCCTGATAAGCGCCAGATGGTGGCGACCGATTTTGTGTAGCGTGGGATCTTCGGAATCGCACAGTCTGCCCACCAGTTCCTCCCACTCGTAGCTGACAAAAGAGCGGGACTCGGCGGGGACCTTGAGCGAGGTGAAAAGCAGGTTTTTGAGATAGTCCCGTTCTTGGGGGTCGGAAAAATGCAGGCCGAGGGAAACGGACCCGTCCGGCTCCGTCCTGGCGTACACGCACTGCCCGTTAAGCCAGGTCCTGCCGACCGGCATGAGAACCTTGACGGATTCTGCTCCCTTGGGGATGTCGAGGGAGTTCAGCGTGGCAGGAATGATCAGGCCCATGCCCTGGGGGCTGTAATCTACCACGTAGGACCCGATTGAAGCATGCCCCTCCCAGGAAATGGTCACTCTACTCAAACTTCCCGGCAAAAGCTCTGCACCGTAGCGGACAAAGTTTCTTTTGTTCATCAGTCCTTTCCCCCTTTTCGCCTGTTGGGCCATTCCCGGAGCAAAGCCGGTGCGAGGCCGCGGCGCGCCACTTGGCTGGCACCAGCCTATTCGGTAAAAAAATCAGCTTGGTTTCAGAACTTTAAGCTGCCGCGATTGCCATGGAGATCTGGCGCTTACACGGTAATCTACCACCGGCATGTTACAGCGGTGTTAACTCTTTTCGGCGTAAACGCTCTCGATTGATCCCGGTTTCCGGTCGCGGGGCTGAGGCAGGAGACCAGGAATGCTGCGCCGGCGCCAGCCGTGCAGGTGGTTGGACTGCTGCCTGCCGCATTTGGTTGACCAGCGCTGGTTCAAGCTACCTGGCACGGGGAAATATCTTCATAATGCTACCTCACAGGCACAGGCCTGCAACAATTGCCTGATAAGCTTTGCTCCGTCAGGTTCATCCGAGCGACTATGAGGACGAGGAGGACATTACGATGGAAAACATAGAGGAACAGTTGCGCCAGATTAATTCGGTGATCGAAATCTTGAAGGACGTGCGTCCCCTCTGCGAGGAGACCTCCACTGCGGGGCTCATCGCGTCGGCAATCGATGGGGCACAGACGCTGCGGCAGTTGATTGTGGAGGGTAAATGGCCAGGGTTGCCTGAAGATCGCATACCCGGAGCACTCGGGTTGCTGCATCTTCCTGCCGAAGCTTTCCAGGCGGAAGATGTGGCGGAGCTCTGCTTTCCGGTATAATACCTGCCGGCGCCGGTTGCCTGCGGGGCAGCCGGACGCCTAAGCGGCGAGCTGTCGGGCCGGGGAGCACACGACTCCTTCGTCGCCGTAGTACAACACACGAACCGAAGGAGGGGTGAAAAATGGTCGAAAACATTTCCAGGGAACAGTGGGCTGCAATGACACCGGCCGATGTGGCGCTCTGGGTTATGCAGGTGATGGCGGCGGGAGCGGAGTCCCCCTTTCCCGAGGGGCAACCCGAAACCGTTACTGCCATGGCGTGAGCATCCGGAGCTTTCTGGCAGGACGTCATTCCGGCGTGCCGCAGGGAGCGACGCCTGTTTCGAGGCGGGAAAGCTGCCAAGTCGCGGGGAGGATAGCTGCCGCGGCGCGCAGACTGTTCAGAGAAGGGAGCTAACCATGGAGTGGTATGAAGAAGAAGTACGCGCCCGGGAGCTGCGGATGCTTGAGACGCCTCCGGCTACCGGGCAGGTGGTATTTTACGGAAGCTCCTCCCTGCGCATGTGGGAGAGCCTGGAGGATGACTTCCGTGGCGTGGGGCTGCTGAATCAGGCCTTCGGCGGTTCCACTTTGGAAGCCTGCGCCTGGTTTTTCGAGCGGCTGGTGGTCCCCTGTTATCCGCGGGCGCTCGTCTGCTATGCCGGTGACAACGATCTGGGCGACGGGCGGACCGCGGAGCAGGTCCTGGCCTCCTTCGGGAAGTTGCTGGCGAAAGTCGATGCCTATTTCCCTGCCATTCCCTTCACCATGCTGGCGATCAAGCCGAGCCCCGCGCGCTGGCACCTGAAGGGGCAGATAGGGGCTGTCAACGCCGGCATGAGCCGTGAGCTTCAGACCCGCGCCAACGGCCATTTCATCGACACCTTTTCCGCCATGCTCGGCAGGGACGGGCTCCCGGATACTTCCCTGTTCCTGGAGGACGGACTGCATGTCAGTCCCAAGGGGTACCTGGTCTGGCAACGGCTTTTGGAGAGCCGCTCAGCCGAGGTCTTCGGCACTGTCAGTTAGCCTGGCCTTGATTGATGAGGGGCATACTTAACTGTATTTCTTCATTGTGCACAGAAAATCACACAGTCGACATACAGTTTTAAACTGATGCAGGTATGCTCTTGGCATGCATAGAGAATATCACCGTTGGCATAGCCCGATTCTCGGGCGAGAGATGGAACTGCTTCTTTTCGGACGGGGTGGCACGCGGGTGCTCGTTTTCCCGACCCGGGTCGGCAGGTTCTACGATTACGAGAACTGGGGGCTTATTGAGGCGTTGCGGGACAAGATCGACAACGGCTGGCTGCAGCTTTGCTGCCTCGACAGCGTCGACGCCGAGAGCTTCTACTGCGACTGGTGTCCCCCCTGGGACCGCATCGCCCGGCACCGGCAGTACGAGGACTACGTCCTTAACGAAGTCATCCCCTTCACGCACTCCGGCAATCCCGGCTCCCCGCTGATCGCCCATGGCTGCAGCATGGGCGCCTACCATGCCGTCAACATCGCCATGCGCCACCCCCGGCTCTTTTGCCGCGTGGTCGCCTTCAGCGGCAGGTACGACCTGACCCGGGGCACCGGCAGCTTTCGCGACCTCTTCGACGGCTTCTACAATGAAGACATCTATTTCCACAACCCGTCCCATTTCGTCCCCAACCTGAATGATCACGAAGCGCTGGAGCTGCTGCGCAGGATGCAGGTGACCATCGCCATCGGCGAGGCGGATTCCTTCCTGGATAACAACCTGCAGTTCCGCGCCGCCCTGCAGGAAAAAGGGATCCAGCCCTCCTTCCACATCTGGTCGGGCGAGGCGCACAAAGCCAAATACTGGCGCGAGATGGCGGCCAGCATATTCTGAAATCCGAAGCCCGGCAGGCGAGGGAAGCCCCCCGAGGGAAACCACGATGAGATATACCAGGAAATTCGCGAGCCTCGACGACCTCACTGCCTTCATCCGCTTTCACAGGGATGAGACCGGTCTGCTGTTTTGTTGCGACAGCGAGTTGAAGGCCGCCTGGATAGAGACGGATGAGCGGATTTGCCGGGAACTGGAACGCGCGGACGGCTAGCTTTGGTGACGCCAGCCACTGGATTGCGCAAACGCTCCCGGTCCCTGTGGCCCAGGGGGTGGGGCGAGCCGCGCGCTGCCGATTGCCCTCCTACTTGCCGTTGAGCCGCACTTTGGCCGCGATCTCCCGCCAGAGGGCGGCAAAGGCCGCCGCCGCCGCGCTCGCGGGCGCGAAAACTCCCACCGGCGCCCTCCTTACTCCCATGGACTCTATGATGGAGAGGTAAGGGATGCTCGCTTGCAGCAATCCCTTGATCTGCTCCGGGCCGCTGTCGATGGTTTCCTGATGCAGCTTCTTACGCTTGTCCACCATGGAAAAAAACGGCAAGATCCTGAGGTCGAGTTTCTTGTGATCGTTCACGTAATGCAGAATCTGATCGCAGGTGCGCAGCGAGAGCGTGGTGGGGATGAGCGGCACCAGCATGACATCGGAGGCGTTGAAGACGTTCTCCGACACCAGCGAGAAACTCGGGGGGCAATCCAGGAACAGCACGTCGTAGTCGTCGGCAAAGCGGCCGATGAATTCCCGCATCCTTTTCTTGGACTTCTTTTCGGCGTCGAGAAACAGGTCCATGTGCCGGTAGGAAAAGTCCGCCGGCAAAAGGTCCAGGTTCTCGATGTCGGTCTCCTTCACCAGGTCGGCGATCGCCTTGGTCTTGAAGAGCTTCTTGGTCCCTCCCTTGACGACGGGCTTCACGCTGAAGTAATAGCTCGCGGCTCCCTGGGAGTCGAGGTCCCAAAGCAGGGTCTTCTTACCGCTGGCGGCGCAGCAGTAGGCGAGATTGACGCAGGCGGCGGTTTTCCCGACGCCTCCTTTGATGTTATAGAGGGCGATGACTTGCATGGCTGGCTCCCTTCTTCTTTTTCCCGGGGTCGGCGTGGGCTTCCCCCGGGAGCGTCTCGATGACCAGCTTCAGGCGGCAGGCGGCCAGGAAGAGGTCACTTTTCTCCTGAGCGCCGAACAGCTCGACCGACATGTCGTTCTCCCCCTTGAGGTGCAGCCGCAGCGTGCCGGCGGAGAGGGTGCAGTCGATCCCCTCGACCACGGAGTTGCGGCGCCGGTCCAGGCCGTCGCACAGGCGCACGATGCCCCCGAACCTGGAGACCAGGGTCCGGTCCTCGGCGGCAAGCCGGGTGTACTGGTCGTGCTTCTTCTTGGGGAGCGACTTCCTGTGGTAGCGGGCGATGTTGGCTATCAGCTCGCGCTCGCGCGGGGTGAAGCCGAACAGGTCGGCATGACGGATCAGGTGGTAGGAGTGCTTGTGGTGGCTTGAGTAGTTGATGAAGTAGCCGATGTCGTGCAAAAGCGCCGCAGCCTCCAGGAGGCGCCGGTCCCTGTCGGTGAAGCCGAACCGGGGGGCGAGCGCCTGGAAGATCTCCAGCGCGAGCCGCCCCACCTGCTGGGAGTGCTCCTCGTCGAAGTGGCAGGAACGGGCGAATTCCAGCACCGACTCGCGCCAGGTGCGCGCGGTTCTCTCCGGTGGGAGGAAGCGCTGCCGGCGCAGCCCGCGCAGGATCAGCCCCTCGCGGATGCCCCTCTCGTTCACCTTCAAAAGGTTCGACTGGAAAAAGTCCATCAGCTCGTCCACGACGGTGACCCCGGCGATGATGATGTCGGAGCGGTCCGGGCTGAGGCCCGGGATAGACCTGCGCTCCCGGTCGCTTCGCCTGAGCAGCGTCGCCAGCAGGTGCACCAGGTCGTAGCGCAGCAACTCGTAGCCGTGGGCCGAGTCGTAGCGCTCGCCCCGGGCCGCCATCACCATGGAGGCAATGGAGGTTATGGTCCCCCCGGAGCCGACCAGGCACTGCATCGCCAGGTGCTCCTGGGTAGCGAAGCTGCCTTTCAGGGTCTTGCGGATATGCCTGCGCATCTTTTGGTGCTCGTCCGGGTGCACCGGGTCGCTCTTCAGGAAGGTTTCGGTAAGGAACACCGCGCCCAGTTCCCGCGAGAGGATCTCCTCGATGTGGCTGCCCAGCGCCGTGATAAGTTCCAGGCTGCCGCCCCCGATGTCGAAGATCAGGTGGCGCACCCCCTCCAGCTCGAAATTGTGATGGGCGCTCAGCGCGGCGAGTTCCGCCTCATCCTCCCCGCTGATCACCTCGACCTCCAGGCCGACCTGGTCTTTGATGGCGGCGATGAACTCAGTACCGTTGGCCGCCTTGCGCACCGCGGAGGTGGCGACTGCCTCGATGGAGCGCACCCGGTAACCGTCGATGATCTTCTTCTGGCGCGACAGCGCCTCAAGGGCGCGCTCCCAGGCGGCCGGGGAGATGATCCCCGCTTTATGCAGCCCCTCGCCAAGCCTCACCGTGACCTTCTCGTCATCGAGGATTCTGTATTTTCCGGCGGGATCGACCTGGATGATGATGCTTCGGATGGAGTTGGTGCCGATGTCGACGGCTGCAAGCCGGTTTTGTCTCACGAAAACTCCTTGCCGGTGCGGGCAGATGGGCTGCGGCTTGCCCCGGCGGCAGGGTGCCCGCGCCGCTGGTGATACCGGGGCCGGCCGTCCGGTCAGCGTCGGCCGGCCGGTGTGCCGCAGGGCCGGTCCCGCCCGGCGGCAGCCGGGGATGGGGAAAAGCGTCTGCGGCAGCTTGGGTCCGCATGGTTCGGGTTAAGTGCTCCCCCGGGGAGCGGGCGCTACTTGACCGCTTTTTCCACCGCCTTTCGTGCCCTTTTCAGCGTCTTATGCACCTTCTTGAGGCTGGCATCCTCTTTGAGACCGGCGACCCGTTTGTCCACCTTGCTCAGAGCCTTGCCGGCGCGCTTGGAACCCCTTTTCCCCTCCAGGTTCAGCAGCTTCAGGGTCTCCTCGATGCGGCCCAGGTCGCAGCTGAGCTTCTTGCCCCACTTGCCGGCCAGTTCTTCCTGAAAGCGCTCCCGGGTGGTCTCGGCCAGGGTCTGAACCTTCAGCTTGACCTCGCCGAGCCGTTTCTCGAGGGCCTCGATGCCGGCGGCCGGCTCGGTCTGGTCGGTTCCGGCGAGTTGCTGCGCCTGTGCCAGGATGGAGGAGATGTTGTTGGGATTGAGGCCCTTGATCTTCTTCAACTCCTCCTCGCCTGCCAGTGCAACTTTGGCGAAGCTGTCCAGCCCCGCCTCCTGCAACCGCTTGACAAGCATGCTTCCGATCCCCTTCAGTTTCCGTAAGTCCTCTGCTGCTTGTTCCATGTCAGGCCTTCCTCCTTTATTTGTGGCGTGCGGGTCTCGTCATGACGATCCGGGATTCCCAGGCCGGGGCTACCGAGGCATTGCGACGAACTCACTGCGTTTTCCCTGGTTACTGCTTGCGCTAAACTCTCAATTTCGACTCTGACACTTTAACCCCCTTGTTACAAAAAGCAACAATTGTCTCAATGATTTAGGCTCGATCCAAAAAAGTTTACACAGTTGTAACATAGTGGGTTGCCAGTGGCATAAAAGCCAAGTGGAGGAGGAGTCTCCGATGGGTTTTAAGAGGACAGTGGCTCTAGTTTTGACAGTAGTTCTGCGTTGGCCTTCTCCAGGGTTCAGGCAAGCCTGCCGCCAAAATCGCCCGCAGGTCCCCGGCCACCCCATCCCCACCCCGCCCCTCGCGGCCGTTAAGTTACCCGATTAGTGACAATCTTCCGCTTCCAAAAACTCTCCCTCCCCCCTTGCGGGTGGGTCGGGGTGGGGGGGAAGCAGCCACGAAGCGAGGTTACCTGTGGGCAGTCATGGCACCTTCCCCCTTCCCCTAACCCCCTGTGGGACTAGGGCGGAAGATCATCACTAAGTTACGGAGTGGACTTTAGCTGCATCTCCCCCTGCGAAGTAGGGGGGAAGGATCGCTCGAATATGCGCGATATTTACCAAACGGAGACCCCATCGCAACAATTGTTTGCTATGCTTCCCTCTCACCATGCCTGGCGCGCAGGCGGGCACGGCTTAATAACGGTACGGGGAGGAAACGGGGAGTGTTTGGGGCAATAACCTACGAGGAGCTAGACCTGATGACGCTGGAGCAAGTGAGGTTGTGGTCGAGGGATAGGCACAAGGCCGCAACTGCGGTCAGGGCGACAGCGTTGCCCTCAGTCGTGCTCGATGCCCCGGGACGCCCGGGGATCTCGCCGCTGGGGCCCGAAGCTGATGACGCCGGCGAAGACGATGATTTCTCCTGGATGGATGACATGGAAGCGGCCGGAGGCGCGCCTTTTTGACCTGAGAGACAACATGATGCGGCAGCTTGGGACCAGGCAGCGGTTTTTGGCAATAGCGCTTGCCGCTCGCCCAGGAATCACACCCGCCCGTGGCGCAGGGTGTCCACTCGCGCTCTCGCTGGAACATAGATAAATATACGTAACTGTTACCTGTTTGTTGCATTCGTCAGATTAGTCTGCTTGACTTGGCGCCCCCGTTGGATTAAGGTTTTCTCAAGAGTCGCCCGTCCGTGCGACAGGAAATCCCTGATGCGCGCTGGCGCCAATCCCTTCCGCGCGGACGGGCGAATAGCCAACAGGTCTCCAGAAGACTGCCGGGTTGCCGGGATCTCGCCAGATCCTTCAGGCAATTTGGCTTTTTTGTTTTCAGCGGCGGGACCGGAACAGCGGGAGGACTTGCAATGCACCGGAAAATTCACGACATGGCGATATTCATCGAATTCATCGCCGGCTCGGGGCTGGCGATCTTCTTCCACCTCGTGCTGCACCATGAGGAGGCCGCCTACATGATCTTCGGGGTCGGCATCCTGCTGTCGCTTGCCACCTATCTGCTGCGGGAAGACATCGGGCAGACCCGGGAGAAACTGAGCGACCAGTACGATCACGCCCACGAGATCACCTTTACCATTGCCCGGATGACCGATCCGGAATGCCGGGACAAGGCCCACGAGATCCTGGCGGGCGCGCAGCGCACCCTGGCGCTGCTGGTGCAAGGGTACGTCCCGCTCGACGAGACGGAATTCTACATGAAGGGAACCAAGTACTTTGACGAAAGCACGCGCCGGGTCAAGTCGGTCGACCCGGTGACGGTCGGCTGGGACAGCCGCGGGGCGCTGCTTAACTACTACCAGGCCAACCTGCGGGCCCTGGAGCGCGGGGTGCAGGTCACCCGCATCTTCGTGCTGAACCGGGACGAGATGACGGACCCGGAGGTGCAAAAGGTCCTGCTGCTCCAGATGCGCGACGGCATCGAGGTGCGGGTCGCGCACCGCGACGACCTGCCGACGGCGAGCGACATCAGCGGACGCGACACCACCAGCTCCTTCGACTTCGCCATCTACGACGACAAGGTGGCGACGGAGGTCTTCAGCCAGCCGGGCAAGTACTTCGGCCGCAAGACCCGCGACCCTGCCCTGGTGGGCAATTACCTGCACTTCTTCGACCTGATCGAGCACGGCTCCCACGCCGTCGCGATCGACGAGGACCGCATCGTCCTTGCCGCAGAGCTGCTCCCTCTAGCTTCCTAGCGACTCCATCCCACAGCTCCGCGATTTTCCCCGGTCCGGCAGGCGGCGGCCCCTTTTAGCGACGGGTTGGCCGGGTAACATTTGACCCGGCTGTAACGGGGTCTTGACATTCCAGTAGTATAAGTCAGTGCAGCATGCCCGGCACTCTGCGGAGCATGGGCTTAACCGTGCGACGCCGTCGTGCCGGAAACAATCGCGGAAGCGGCCGTCCTGACGGCCGGCGGCACGGATGCCGGGCACGCGGCCGCCTGAGACGAAAAGAGGGCGTTCCCATGTACCTGCCCCATAAGCGGACCTTCACGGCGAACCTGATCATCGGCGTCTCGATCGCCCTGTTCGTTTACTACCTGAAGCAAAGCTCCCTGCTGGAATTCCTGCTGGCGCGCCTGACCCGTTTTCTGGCCCAGGTCTGGCTCACCCTGGCGCGAAACCGCTTCGGATACGCCAACTCCCCGCTCGGCATGCTCTGCGATGCGGCGGGCATCCTTGGCGCGGCGTGCCTTTGGACCTATCTGCGGTCGCTGAGCGCCCGGGTCGCCGCGACGCTTTGCCTCGGCACCCTGATGATCCCGCTGGCGCTCGGCGTGTACCGCGGTTACGGCATCATCCTGACCTCGCCGCTGGTCGTTTGGGGGATCGGTTTCGCCATTGCGCTGGAGGGGGTGGCCGAGCTGCTCTCCCGGCACATGCACGCCAGGATCCTCGGCGAAAAGCAGGAGGCCGAGTTCAGCATCCTGGGACACCTGAACCACAACGTGAGGCCCAACCTCCAGATGGCCAAGTCGCCGCTGGTCGCGGTGCGGGAATTCCTGCAGGCGCGCGGGGTGAGCGGGGAGACCCTGGCCAAGCGGCTGGACGGCTCCGACGAGACGGTGGGGGAGGCGCTGCAAAAGGCGGTGCTGAGCCTGGAGCAGATCGGCGGCATCCTGGAGAATACCCGCAAGCTGGTGACCTGCCAGATCCGCCGGGCGGATTTCAGCGACGTTTCGGTGGTAACGCTTTTGGCCGACGAGATCGCCCCGCTGTACGCCGGGCGGCTGCGGATGGTCGTCACCGGCGATGACCAGCTGACCTTCCGCCTGCACCGGGAGTCTTTCGTCGAGGCGGTCAATAACCTGGTCCGCAACGCCCTGACCCACGCCTTTAGCTGCGCACACCCCGACCCTCAGCTCCTTTTCGCCGTGCGCGAAACCCGCAGCCGGGTGATCATCGACTATACCAACAACGGCAGGCCGTTTCCGGCCAACCTCGCGGCTAAGGATTTCCTGTCCTGCGGCAGGAAAAGCCACGACAGCCCCGGCGAGGGGCTGGGCGGCGCCTGGATCGGCAAGGTCGTGGAGGCGCACCGGGGCAGCTTCGAGATCATCCGCGACGAAAACCCGCTGCACTTCCGCATAACGCTGCCCAAAAGAGGACTCTGATGCCGACCCCTGCCGCCACGACCCTGACCATGCTGATCATCGACGACTCCACCCCCTACGTGGAAAGCCTGTACCGCGACGCGCAGCGTTGCGCCATCCGGCTGCTGCACGCGAGGAGCCTCGCCCAGGGGAGGGAGATCCACGGCCGGGAGGGGAGGGGGCTCGCGGGGATCATCCTGGACGGCAAATGCCTCAAGGAGAAGGACCAGGAAGTGCCGGACAACAGCTTTCTGGGGGCGGCGATCAAGTACTTCGGGGAGAAGGCGCCCCACATCCCGCTGGTGGTGCTGACCGGAGAGACCGACCTGTACCGCAACCTGTCGGATCTCTACGCCGGAACGGTCCGGGTCTTCTCCAAGGGGCGCGACGAGCAGGAGATGCTCAGCCACCTGACCGGCGAGGCGCACAAGCTCGACTGGCTGCGGGTCGTCGGCCAGTACGGGGAGGTCTTCGCGGGGCTCTCCGAGCGCCTGGGGGGAGCCGCGGAACAGGAGCTGATCAGCTGCCTGCTCAACATGGGGAGCGACGACCCAACCGTCATCAAGAACACCCTGATCTGCCTGAGGCGCCTGCAGGAAAAGATCTTCATCGCGCTGCACCGGGCCGATGCCGGGCTGATCCCCGCGCACCTGGTGACCGGCGAGGTGAACGTGGTCGGGATCTACAAGAGCCTGGCGGAGAAAGGGGCGATCGAGCGCTACAAGATCGTCGACCGGTTTTGCGAGCTGGTCTACAAGGTGACCAGCGACAACGGGGCGCACACCCCCTACCAGAACCCCAAGTATCCGCCCACCAAGTACACCGTGCAGGCGGTGACCTTCGCCCTGCTCGACCTCGTGCTCTGGTTCAAAGCGGTGCGGGGCTGAGGGACGACGGCGTCCCTCAGCCGGCAGGCAGGCGAGGCGGCGCGCTTTTCATGTGCATATCACATCGCTGCCGCATCGCTGTAACGTTTCGGTGCTATAGCTATCCCGCAGGATGACACTGTCACGGGCAGCAATAGCGCGAAGAAAGGAAGGGTCAAGATCATGAGATACTACTCCTATGTCAGCCTGGCGGCCGGGCTGCTCTGTTGCCTGGCGGCCTCTCCCGCTCTAGCCGAGCCGTCAGGCTCCGAAGCGGGCGGCTCCGATGCTGCTTCGCCCCTGGCTGCCCTGCAGGCGGTGACGGACCTGACCGATGCGGCCGCAACCGTCGCAGGCACCACGTCGCTCGCCTCCCAGACCAAATCCAGCGGCCCCTCCAGCGCGCCAGCCACCTCCAAGGGGGTGGACAGTTCCAACGGGGCGGTGCCGACCGCGGTGCTCGTTGCGGCAAGTAGCGGAATGGCCGTGACGGGGGGCGCCGCCCTGTCGGCTCTCCGCGGAGAGAGTGCCCCGGCTGCTCCGCCTGCAGTGGCGGGAGACGGGGGGCACTACGTCGCCGCCCAGGCTCCTCCCGGCACCGACCTGTCGAGCCTGTCGGACACTGGCAGCAATCCGCTGGTCAACCCGAACCCAAGCGCCGCTTCGGTCAACATCGTCAACACCCCCACACCCATCCCGCCGACCGTACTGCTTCTGGGAGGCGGGCTGATCGGCCTACTCCCGCTGCGCCGTTTCGTCCGCCCGTCCCTGGAAGTTTGACGGTTGTCCGCTAATCGGCCAGTCGAGCCACCATGACACCGGCGCCGCCGGCTGGCGCGATTCCCGCAAAAGCCGGCGGCAGCCCCCGAAAGGTATACCCTTGAAAGCTCCCACCTGTTGCAGAATCTGGCTTGCTTGCGCGGCTTCGCTGCTGATCCCTTTGAACGTTTTCGCCGCGGCACTTCCCGCGGAGCCAGCCGGGGAGATCCCCCTGGTGCGGGTCAAGGGGGGATGCTTCCGGATGGGGGATAGCTTCGACTCCGGCGGGGCGGATGAAAGGCCGGCGCACGAGGTCTGCGTCGGCGATTTCTTTCTGGGCAAATTTCCGGTAACCCAGAGGCAGTGGGTAGGCGTCCTGGGGAAAAACCCCTCCCAGTATCAGGGGGACGACCTCCCCGTGGAGAACGTCAGCTGGAACGACGCGCAGGCCTTCATCAAGGCCTTGCGGCTGAAAACCGGCCGGAGCTGGCGGCTGCCCAGCGAAGCCGAGTGGGAGTATGCCGCGGGCGGCGGGAAGCGGCAGAAGTTTCCCGGCACCAGCCGCGAGGCGGAACTGGGCGAGTACGCCTGGCTCGAGAGCAATTCCGGCCTGAAAACCCATCCGGTGGGGACCAGGAAGCCCAACGGCCTGGGCCTCTACGACATGGCGGGCAACGTCTGGCAGTGGGTGCAGGACCGCTACGACCGCGATTACTACCGGCAGAGCCCGCGCCTGAACCCCAAGGGGGACCCTTTCGGCGCCAACCGGATCCTCAAGGGGGGCTCGGTGTACCAGCAGGCGAATTTCCTCAGGGTCTCCTACCGGGATTACCAGGATCCCGAAAAGCGCGCCAACTGCGTGGGCTTTCGCCTGGCACTTCCAGGGGAGTGAAGGGACCAGAAAACTGCAGATCAGCACCTCTGAGTACCTTAAAGCTCCCCTCTCCCGGAGGGGGAGAGTCGGGGTGGGGAGTCCGGCTCCATGTGTCGAAAAAAGCGCCATGACTTGTGATCATGGCGCTTTTGCATTGTGTAGGTACCGCGAGGCGGTAGCAATTACTTCAGGTACTGGAGCTGAATCTCCGCTATCCGGCACCCGGTGCCGGCAGGGCTCCTAGTTTTTCCGGTACTCCTCATCCGCTCTTTTCACCAGCGCCGGCGTCACGTCGGTCTGGGTCCCGGCGTAGAACACTCCGGCGTTTCGATCCAGGATGACGGTGAAGTTGTCGTCCTCGCCGATCTTGGCCAGCAGGACTCCAAACTTCGCCAGGAGCTTTTTCAGGAAATCGGACTCGGTCTGCTTCAGCTCTTCCTGCGCCTCGCGCTGGCGGTTTTGGAAGTCGCGCCCCTTCTTCTGCAGGAGCCGGCTCTTCTCCGCGCGCTCGTCGGCGGAAAGCTTGTCCGATCCCTTCTCCAGTTCGGCCTTGAGCTTTTCGGCCTCGGCCAAAAGGACCTTCAGCTCGGCGTTCAGGGCATCGGTCTTTTTCAACAGGCTGGCCCGGGCCGCAGCCCCTTCCTTGCTCTCGCTGACTGCGCGCTGCAGATCGACGGTGCCTATGTTGGCCTCGGGGGCGGCGTGCGCGGTTCCTGAAACGAGAAGTGCCGCCAGAATGCCTGCTGCCAGTACTCTTTTCATCGTGGTTCTCCTTGGTTTTCTTTTGTCATGCAACAGTGACCGAACTATAGGGGATTACCTTTACAGGTGTGTTACAGGTGAAGTAACAGCTAGTTACACCGGCTTCCCGCCTACGGAATTATCGGGCCGGCGGTGGAGCTTTGGGCCGGCTCGGATCGGGAACCGGAAGACAAGAGGGGAGCGGATATTTCCTGACTTGGCTCAATCGCCAAGCGCCGGTCAACCGGCGCCGGGGCGGGGCAAACGTAACACGCGTGTAACCGGGCTGTCGTTTTGCTCGGGTAGACTTCCCGTTATGAACTGAGCGGTTCGGTTGATTCCTGCCAAAGCTGTGTGAGAGGGTGCCGGATATGACGAAGCTTTTGATGTGCCTTGCCCTCCTGATACCAAATCTGTTTTTCGCCCCCGCACCGGCGCGTGCCGAAGTATCAATGATGGTTTCTTCCTCCGGTCCGACCACATTTTCCCTGTTTGGATCCCAGATGGAGGAGATTGTCGCCATGCACATCATCATAAATTACGACGTTTCGACCATGTCCAGTCCGTCCATCAGCGCGACCGGTCTTCTGGAGGCTCACTGTCGCGTCAGAACGATGACGACCGAAGGGACCATTGAATTGACCGCAACCGGGTCCACTGCGATCGGAGAGTACGGCAACCTAGCCATGATCGACTTTGACCCGGTATCGGCCGACCAAACCGCCGTAATCAACTCCGTCAGTGTCGTGGTAACCGATAGCGGCGGCGGGCAATTTGCAGTGCCGGTGGTCATCAACAATCCGAAGCCGCAGGCCAAGGCCTCGGGAACTCCGTCGGATGCCGCGGATTCTGCCAAGGATTCAGTCTGGAAAGCCGGGGACGGAGGCGCTACGGGCGGCCCCGGCGCCCTTCCGGACAAAAGCGCCCCCACCGGCAGAACTCCCGAAAATCCGGCCAGCGGGAACTCGGCTTCCGCACCCGGGAGCAGCGCCGCGGAAGGAGCCTTGGGGGGGACCCGTCGGAATAAAACTGCACCCTGCGAGGTCCTGGTCTGCAGTGGCCTGCTGGACAGGGTCAGGGAGGGGAGCGCTCCGAAGAACGCACTGCAACCGGCCACCAGGGAGGCTGACTGCCGCTACCGTCAGGAACCCGAGGCGATCCTGTCGGACGGAAGGTCCACGGTTCGCATCATCATGGAACTGGAGGTGAAGGGCGATACGGCTCCTAATTTCTTCATCGAAGGGGCCCATTGCCTCTCCCTGAAACGAGTGGCGAAAGCCTGGGAACTGGAGTTGCTGCCGTCCACGGGTGCTTTTGCCGCCAGCGTTTCCGCCCTGTTTGATGACAGGATCGTCCAATTCCCGCTGACGGTAGCTCCGCCGATCGCTCCTTACCGAAACAGACGCCCCAATCCTCCCGTGACCGGCCTCGAAACCTACCTCGAAATGGTCAATGCCATGGTGCGAAATCTTGCGGAAGTTCGACACTAAACGGTAGGGCACCCTACTGGTGCTTGGGACCCGGCGCACCGGGCGGCCGCCTAGTTGCTGGCGGAGCCCCTTTGCTGCAGCTTTTGCTGGGCGAAGGCGAGGTTTCTCTGCACATCCTTATTATCCGGAGCCACCCTGAGGACGGTCCGGAACTGATCGATCGCCTCCCGGTACCTCCCCTGCCGTCCCAGGATGCTGCCGAGATTGGCGTGAGCCTTGGTCAGATCGGGATCGATCCGGAGTGCGGCGCTGAATTGCCTGCGGGCCTCTTCCAGGTTTCCCGTGGCAGCGTAAATCAGTCCGAGATTCAGGACCGGCTTCGGGTCATCGGGCTTTGAGCGGGCCGCGGTGAGGAACAGCTGCTCGGCTTCCCCGTACTTCCCCCGGTCGACCAGAATTAGGCCAAGGTTGTTGTTTGCCGAGAGGTAGTTCGGGTCAAGACGCAGAGCTTCCCGGTACTCGCCGACCGCCTCGTCTGTTTTTCCCTGCAGGTATAAGGCTACCCCCAGGTTGAAATGGGCCTTGGTGTAATCGGGCCTGAAACGCAGGGCGAGCCGGTACTGCTCGATGGCTTCATCGGTCCTCCCCTGGCTGAGCAGGCCGTGCCCGTAATTGTCGCGGGCCACGAAATTGTCCTGCGCCACCTCCAGGGCGTGGCTGAACAGTGACTTGCTGGTCTTCCAGTAGCCCGCCTGGACCCGGGTCTGGCAGGCGAGACACAGGATGATCGCCGCGGCCCCACCCCCCAGAAAAACTTCGCGCCGCGGGAGCCGGCCTGCCAGTTCAGGCACCCCCCAGGCGATGATGATGAAGAGACCGACAAAGGGGAGGTAGGCAAACCTGTCCGCCCAAGCCGGCCAGAGTCCCGCCCGCATCAGCCCCGTTACGGGGAACAGGACCCCCAGAAACCAGAACCAGCCCGTCGCCAGCCACGGCCTCGTCCTGGCCCCAAGGGTCACCGCCACGCTAAGGCCGAGGAGCAGGGCCGCAGAGGCCGCCACCTGCCAGACGGGATAGGCCTCCTGGCTGGGATGGAAGACGGCGAGCCCGGTGGGCCAGAACAGTTTCCCGAGGTAGGTGGCGTAAGAAACCAGTGCTTCGGATATCCTGAGACCGAGTGGCGGCAGCACGTTCCGGGCCTGGTACAAGGGGTCCACCTGCAGGGACCTGGTCGAAACGGCGACAGAAAGCAGCGACAGGACCAACAGCGGAGCCTTTTCCAGGGCCAGGGACCAGAGGGTGAATTTTCCTGCCTCGGTTCCGGCGCCGGTCCAGGAAACCCGGCGCAGCGGCCAGTAGTCGAGCAGCAGCAGTGCGCAGGGGAGGGAAACCAGCATCGATTTGGCCAGCAGCCCCACCCCCATGAAAATCAGGACCGGGAGGTACCCTTGCCACGACGGCCTCCGGGCGTAGCGGGCGTAGGCCCAGAGGGCGAGCATCCAGAACAGGGAGCTCAACACGTTTTTGCGCTCTACCGCCCAGGCGACCGATTCCACGTTGAGCGGGTGCAGGGCGAACAGAAAGGCGACGAAGGCCGACTGCCAGAGCTTGCCGGTGCTGCGTCTCAGCACGGAGAAAAGGATGAGCGCATTGCAGATGTGCAGCGCCAGGTTTTCCAGGTGGTACCCGGCCGGATCGAGCTTGAAGAGCTCGTAGTCGAGCATGAGCGAAAGCCAGGTGAGCGGCTGCCAGTAGGTACCCTCCTTGTTGGCGAAGGAAAAAGCCCAGCGTACCGAGTCGAGGGTGAGTCCCCGCTGCACCCAGAGGTTGTTCGTGACATAGGTATCGTCGTCGAAGTTGACGAAATCGTTGCCGGCCAGGTGCCAGTAGGCCGCGGTGGTGACGAGGGCGAGAACCAGCATGATAATCCAGGGCCGGCGGGCGAAAAAACTGTCACTGGGCATAGGTCGGACTCCAGATCAGACTTTTACTACTTCGATGTCGGTGAAACTGCCGAAGTTCGGGGAACAGTCGAGCAGCATGCGTTCCAGGGCGATAACGGCGCCGCAGGCGGGCCGGGGCAGCAGGTTCCAGCGCTTGAGCCCTCCCGATAGCCAGTAACGCAGCGGGGTGTGGGGGCGGTAGCCGACCAGGCGCAGCCGGGGGAACAGCCGGCTGAAGCGTTCCCGGTCCCTGACGAAAACCAGCCAGGGGAGGGCGCCGTTGGCTCCGGAAAGCGGCCCGGTCGAGGCAAAGCGCCACTCCAGCGCCTGGGGGAGGAACGGCTCGTGATGCAGGTATTTCAGGATGGGACGGCTCAATAGCCCCGGATGCTGGTCGACGATGAGTATCCTGCCCCCTGGTGCCAGGCAGCGCTCCGCCTCCCGAAAGAAGGACGCGACGTCGGGGATATGGTGGAAGACGTTGGTCATGGCGATGAAGCGCAGCGACGCCGCGTCGAAAGGGAGGCTGGTCCCGTCCACCGCCAGGTCCACGCCGGGGTAGGGGATGAGGTCGGAGGTGAGGATTCCCGGGACGCACTCCTTGGCAAATCCGCCGCCGGACCCGAGTTCCAGGGCGAGCCCTGGTTCCGGGCAGCGGCCCAGACATTCGGCGTAGCGTTGGTAGGTTTCCCGGTAGAGGAGTCTGAGCGACGGCTTGCGGTCGATGACGGCGCGGATCTCGTCGATCCGCTCCGGGCTGTTGAGGTCTGCCTGGTCTTGCATCGTGTCCCGGTCCGTCAGGTGAATTTTATCTTTCGGGCTGCGAAGAGCACCATCCTCAACAGGATCAGCCCGTGGCTGAAGCGCTGGATGTTGGTCTCGCCATAGGTGCGCTCCCGGTAGCGGATCGGGATCTGGACCATCTTCAGGTTGAGTTTGGCCGCCCCGAACAGCAGGTCGAAATCTCCGAAGGGGTCGAAGTCGCCGAAGTAACTCCTCCCCGCGGCGATCCGTTGGTAATCCTTGTTCCAGAGCACCTTGGTGCCGCACAGGGTGTCCTTGATCGGCTGCCCCAGCAGCCAGGAGAACGCGACGCTGAAGAACTTGTTGCCCAGCAGGTTTAAAAAGCGCATCGCCTGCTTTTCCATGGGGTAGACCAGGCGCACGCCGTTGATGAACTCGCCCTTCCCGGAGCGGATCGCCTGGTAAAAGCGGGGAAGATCCTCGGGAGGCACCGTCATGTCGGCGTCGAGGATCATCAGGATGTCGCCGGAGGCCTGCGCGAAGCCGACCCGGACCGCATCCCCTTTGCCCTTCCCGGTCTGGCTGAACAGCCTGCAATTCTGGCCCGGTCGGGCCGCGATCTCCCGTTCGATGACCGCGTAGGTGTCGTCACTGGAGCCACCCTCGACAAATATCAGCTCGGTGCCGCCCCCCATCTGGGGAGTTCGCCTGAAAATCTCGCCGATATTGCCCGCTTCGTTTCGGGCCGGCACGATCACCGAAACCGTCGGCTCGCGCTCAGGTTCAGGTCTCACCCTGGGACGGGCGACGACAATGTTGGTCAGAGCCAGATGGCGGAAGGGCCAGAGCTTCACCAGAAAACTGTTGCACATGATGTGCAGCGGCCAGCATGCCAACGGGGAGATTATCTCCGGCAGCACCTTGATGGTTTCCAGATCCTCCAGGGCCAAAAGGTCGGTCAGGTCCTCGACGGTGAGCCAGTTCTGGTGCTGCAGCGGCGCCGCCAGGCCGAGTTTCTGGGCACCTTTCAGCGGTTGCTCCCAGAGGTGGCTGTAGGCGTTGAGGATGATGCGCGCTCCGGGCGCGGCCAGCGCGCCGATCCGGCTCAGGACCCGCTGCACGTCCCACAGGTCGTTCACCACGTCCGAAAGGATGATGACGTCGAACTGCTGGTCCAGGGTCAGCTCGTGGATGTCGGCCTGCAGGAAGGTCAGGCCGGGGTGCTGCCGGCGCGCCGCCTCGATGGAGGTCTTCGAGAAGTCGACCCCCACGCCGTAACTCGGCTTGAGCGCCGCCAGCAGGCCACCCAGGCCGCAACCGAGTTCCAGGACCCGCAGCCCCTCGGGAACCAGCAGGCGGTAGATCTGGGCGATCCTTCGGTGGTAATATCCGCCGCAGCCGCGCCAGCTGTCGAGCTCGGCGGCGAACCCTTCCCAGTGGCTCCTCCTGGAGGCGCTGTAGGCGCGAAAGCTGGCGTCATCCTGGTAGACGGAATTGGCATCGGAACTGTTCACGTAACTCCCTGCGTCGGCTGTGTCTTATTTTGATTCAAGTGGGGGAGATGGCGCTGCAAGGGGGCCAATTCAAGGTCGTGATTCAAAGTACCGCACAATTGTGACAGCCGTATTGAGGCCGTATAAACAGTATGTTAAGTCGGAGGCCCTTGTTGACATCGTGCCGAATCCTCTGCATTATCGGCGCAGCATTTTGAACGTGAAAAGGAGCGGATCATGGGAAAGAGACACAAGCTGGTCGGTGGGGTGCTGCTCTGCCTGGCATTGGCCGCCGCCGGGTGCGGCAAGGCCGACAAGGCGATGCCGGTCGCCAAGGAAGCCATCACGGCCTACCGGGGCAAACTGGTGGAGTCCAGGGACAGGATCACCGCGAAGGACCGCGACCAGGCGGGGAAATCCCCGGACGGCACCAAGAAGCTGTTCGCCCAGACCTTCGTGGAGCCGATGGAAAAACTTGGGTACAGCTACGACAAGACGGTGCGGCAATTCGCCGAAAGCCTGGAACAGGGGAAGCTGGCCGCCTCTGACCCGGAAACCAGAACGCAGGTTGAGGGGTTCCTGCTGATGGCCAAGTCGACGGGCGATTACGCCGCGAACAACGGATTCATCACCCCGGAAACCAAGCAGGCGCTCGATCGTATCCATACCAAATGACGGGTTGCCGGCAGAGACGAAGGCCTCGGGGGCATACCCTCCGGGGCTTTTTTTTTGGTGCGACCGGCAGGGTGCGTGGCGCAAGGGGAGGCCGGCGGGGACCGCTTTCGCAATGAGGGAGTAGGGTGCCCGCGTCGCAGCCGGAGCAGTGCATAAAAAAAGGAGGGCCTCCTTGGAAGGCCCTCCCGTACTTCTATTCAGAACCTGGTGGCGCTATTGGCCGGGGTTCGGGTTCTGCTGGCCGCGAGCCGGGTAGGCGTAAGGGTTGAGCGGTGAGGAACCGCGGCCCACCTGCATTTCGGAAGACGCTGCCCAGTAGTTGTGGAATTTGTAGCCCGGGGTGTTCAGGTGCGACCCGGTCGTGTCGTTCAGGTAGCCCATGAGCAGGGCAACGGCGTCGCTCTGCTTGGCGCCCTGTGCATCGGCGACAACTGCGGTCGGAGCCAGGTAGAGGGTCTGGTCGGCGTAGAGGTCGTAAACGCCGGACTTGATGTTCTGGCTGTTCGGGTAGTTGCCGTTGTATTTCAGCGGCCCGACGAGGTTGCCGGCCGGAATTGCGCCGCTCTTGGTAAGGTCGGTGTCCGCGTCGGCGTAGCCGATTGCGCCCTTGCCGGCGGTCAGCTGGGTGTTCATGCAGCTCAGCAGGTCGCCGGTGCTGTCGTTGAAGTAAAAGTTGGCTGACTGAGCGGCCGGCCAGCTGCCGCCCCAGGTACCTTTGTTCATGAGAGCGAGGTCCATGGTGGCATGCGAACCGGAACCCGCATGGCGCACGCAGGTGACTGCGGTGAGAGGGGAAAACCCGGCGAAGTCGCTCCAGTTGTGGGACGGGAGGGTGTTGGAGAGCAGCTGGACAGCCATTTCACGGGTGATGTTGTCCGAAACCGCAATCGGACGGGCGGCGCTGCAGGTGTAGTTGAGAACGGGGCTGGTGGTGTCGGTCGGGACGGTGAAGTAGGAGCCGCAATCCTCGTCGGCATTGCAGTAGTCGCCGGTGCTGGGGCCGGTGCCGCAGGTCCTGACGCTGATGTTGTTGGTCACGAAGAAGCCGAAGGGAACCTTGACCGGCTGGAAGATCGCGGCAACGCCCGTGGTCGGGATCTTGGAGAACGAGCGGAGGATTGCCCCGCCGCCGGCAGGTCCGTGCAGCAGACCGGAACTGTGCTGGGTGAAGGCGTCGGCGGGAACGTCGGAAGCGCCGACCGTGACCACGTTGCAGCCCAGTGTCGCCAGGGTGTCGGTGGCGGCGGCGTTGGCCATCGGGCGGGCATTGAGGGCGCAGGTGCCGTTGGACTTCTGGCTGTCGGTGGAGCTGGTGACGGCGAAGATGCCGTCGTAGGAGGCCTTGTTCGAGACGCGGAAGTTCACCGAGTCGTTGCTTCCCAGTACGGTCGTGTTGGTGCAGCTGGTGCCGACGATGATGCCGTTAGCGGCCCCCGTGGCGGCGTCGGGGATGAAACCGCTGACGGTGCCGCAACCCAGGCCGGCCGGAACTTGCGCCTTCAGGAACTCGACGCCGGCCTGCTTCCAGAAGTTGTACTCCGCGGACGCACCGTAGATGTTGATGTCCATGGTGCCTGCGGCATGGGCGGATCCGGCCGCGGCCAGCAGTGCGACACCGGCGAGGGCGGAAAATACACGTGTTTTTTTCATTTGTGTTCACTCCTTGTTGGTTTGTGACTGCGTAGGGGCTATCTCAACGGTGGGCCGCCTGCCGGAGCAGGCAGCCCGGGACACCTTTAGTCCTGTTTTTTGCGGCGCAGGCCCACCAGGCCCATCAGGCCGGAACCGAGCAGGTACGCGGCAGCCGGGATCGGGGTGGTGGCAGCGGGGGCTGCGTCGATGGTGACGCCGGTCAGGGTGGAGGTAATGGTGGCGACTTCCGTGGCCGTTGCGGTAGTGGTATCCCAGTAGTAGAGGCCCTGGGTGACGGTCGAAGCCAACGAGGCGTCAGCGACGGATCCCTGGATGGCGCCGCGCAGGGTACTCGCGCCGACCTGCCCGCCGCTGCCGCCCATGTTCTGGTACCAGTTGCCGAAATCGGAAAGGGAGGTCTTGGCGGAAACCGCGCTGCCGTCGGTTGTCGTCCCGGTGAGGCCTGCATAGTGGGCGCTGACGCCGCCGAAGCCGTTGCTCAGGTTCCCTGCGGCGTTGATGCCGGCGGCACTGCTGACGCCGATGGTCCCGCCGATCCCCTTATCCGCTGCGGTGAAGTACAGCGCGGTGGGAGCGAAGGCGTTCAGGTCGACGTTGGAGGCGTAGTAGGCGACATAGCTGCCGGTGCTGGCGATGCCCAGGTTGGTGAGGGTGAAGGAGTTGACCTGACCTTGGGCGGTCAGGGCGGTGACGCTGCCGAGGTCGGTTGCGACTTCGCTGTTGGCGTCGTACACGACCCTGGTGAGTTCCAGGTCCCCGAAAGCCGCCATCGCGTTGCCGGCCAAGGCGCTCGTCAGGAGGGCGCCGGCCAAAAGTGCGATCATTTTCTTTTTCATTCCCTGTTCTCCTTTTTTTGCAATCTGCATTAAAATCAATAAGATAGTGCTGAGCTGCAGAACTTCCGTCAGCCGAACCGCTCGGGTTCCCCGGGTGCGACACGCGTGCCGTCATGGTTTCCGGGATGTTGGCTTTTTTGCGAGAAAACGAGGACGGCGTCCTCACCCCCTTGCGCCGCTTCACCTGCTATTCAATTGTGGTGCCTCTGAAATTCCATCTGGTACGGGGACGCTGCTGAAAACCTCCGAAAACGAAAAAACCCGATTCGACGACGTTTCGCGCAGCTTCCTACCGGGGGATCTTGACAAAGGTCCTGGTAGTGAAATATGCACGCAACATCGGAATCGGGTTTCCTGTTTCCTGAGATTGATCAGGTCAGCAAAGTGCCACGACGGCAGTAACGCTTTAGTTGGATGTTACCTTGAGTATCTCCTCAAATTTCTCGACCCTCCCGATACTGCCTTGGCTGAAGTTGATCTTTATGTGCCCGGTGAATTCATCACCCATGAGAGCTTTCATTATCACTGTGAGTTTCTCGAGCTTCTCAAGGTGCTTGTCCCTTTTCTTTCCCATCGGATCGGTTCGCTCCTCCAGTGAAGTCAAGCGCAGCATATCCGACATATGTTACATCCTTTCGACAGGCAGATGAATTCATGGTTACTTTTAAATAGAGGGTTCCGGACCGGACGTCATCCGCTGCTTGCTCCAGGAACCAGGCCTTCGATGCGAGAAGAGTGTATCGGCATATTGTTACGTTCCTACGACAGCTATCGTAAAATTCGGTAAATTTAAATTGCTTGTCGTTATGACCCGAAAGCACCCCGCCCACTGCCGGAGTGGATGCACGCCAAAGTCTAGTGGAACATATCCTGTCATCGTTACACCTCTATAACAGCCCTCATAAATTTTTGTGAATTTGCCTGACGCGAGCGTTGTTCCCGTTCCGGTTGACCATGCCATTCGTGAGCGGAGTCAGCCTTGCCCCAGCGCCGACGCGTTGCTGCACCGGACGCCAACGCCATTGACCTGGTCTCTGGGCCGGCCGAGGGCCGGAGTGCCGGACGAGGTCCAAAATTTACTGCATCGTAGCAGGGATGTCACAGTCGCGGAGTATGGTGGCGGCGACAGTTCGGTGGGACTGATCAAATGAGAGACGCGAGGAGCAACAGATGAATGCAGACCATTATCCAAAAGCTGCCAAAGGCACCGCGTTGTTCCTTTCTTTGTGCGCACTGACCGCTTGCGCCGCCGGGAACGCCGGCTTGGGCGTCGCCCCCGGGGAAAACGTCGGAGTCCACTTCACCTGCCGTTTGCCACAGGGAGAAGTCGCGGTAAGCACCAGACCGGATGCCGGCCTTGGCGGCGGGGAGAGGCGCTCCGTGCTGTTCATGCCCCGCACCTCGAGCGATCCCGTGCTGCTGAGCGCGGGCTCCCCCGAACCGCTTCCGGCGGAAAAGATCAGGCCGTTGGAGGAGGACGTTATGCAGCAGTTGCGCGCAAAGGTCCTCGGCATGAGGCAGGGGGAAACAAGGAGCTTCGAGCTGCACGCGATGAAACTCCCCGGCAGGAAGCCGGGGGAGGGAATCGTCAAACTCAACAGGGTGACGCATTTCCCCAAGGAAGAACGTCTGTCGCTGGATGAATTCAAGGCCCAGAACCGAAAGGATCCCGTCGTAGGGGAGGAATGCTCCTCAGCGTCCCACCGCCCGCCTTTCAGGGGTGAGGTGGTGTCGGTTTCCGGTGGCGAGGTGTTGATCCGTTTCTCCCTTACCGGTAGCGCGGTGCCGCTGTTCTACGGTACCGGGACCCTGAGTGACGCGGGCCAAGATTACCAGCTGCGCGTCGACACCGAAGCGGGGAGGCTGGTGAGAAATGGCTATGTTTCCGGGCGCATTGTGCAGGTGACCGCTAACCTCATCGCCATCGACTTTGAGGACCAGTACGGCGGCGAACCGCTCAACTGCGAGGTATCCGTCGAGTCGGTGCAGCCGGCAGTCCCCGGCGCGGCGGGAGTTGCCGCGCAGGCCGGCACCGCGGGTGTTGCTGCACAGGCCGGCACCGCGGGTGTTGCTGCACAGGCCGGCACCGCGGGTGTTGCCGCGCAGGCTGGCACCGCGGCGTCCGGGTCGGCGCAGTAACCGAGCGACTGCCTCGGACTGATCAGGTCCCCCCAACGGGGGGGTGCACCCTCTGGGCGGCTCCCGCCGATTCGAGGCCCAAATTTAATGAATCCGTAGCTTCGCTGATACAAAGGTGCGCTAGGATGGGCGGGATGCAGGCGAACGGAACCATCGGACTGCCTGCACCTCCCGGCGTTATATTCAAATCCTTAGACAAGGTGTCTGCATTGATGAGATTTCGTATGATTTCGGCAGCCGGTTCTGCCTGTGTTGGACTCCTGCTCTTGGCTCCGCAGCTCTTTCCCGCCTACGCGGCGCAGACGGAGGCGGTTCCCGCCGCCGAGAGCGGGACCGCGGCGCCAGCTCCCAAGGGGGACCCGGAGCCGGAGCCGACCTTCCCGATTAACGAATTCCTCGTCGAAGGGAACACCCTCTTCAGCACGGACCGGTTCTCGGATATCCTGGACGACATGGCCGGCTCCGAGCGTACCGCAGCCGATGTGGAGAGGGCGCGGGACGCCCTGGAGAAGTTCTACCACGACCAGGGCTATCCCACGGTATTGGTGAACATTCCGGAGCAGAGTGCGGAGGGCGGCGCCATCCGCCTGCAGGTGATCGAAAGCCGCATCAGCTCCACCACCGTGCTCGGAAACCGGCACTTCCCGACGGTCCAGGTCCTGAGGGCGCTCCCCTCGCTCGCCCCGGGCGCCGTGCTTTATGTGCCGGATGTCGAGAGGGAAATCGGCAAGCTGAACCGCAACCCCGACCTCAAGGTGATCCCGGCCATGACCGCCGGGAAGCAGCTCGGTACCGTTGAGGTGGAACTCAAGGTGGAAGACAAGTCACCCTTTCACGGTTTCCTGGAACTGAACAACCGCAACAGCCCGAATACCAGCGCGCTGCGCCTGAACGCGGGCCTGCACTACGACAACCTCTGGAGCCGCGGCCACTCGCTCTCCTTCCAGTACCAGCTTTCCCCCGAGAAGCCGAAAGAGGTGGAGGTGTTCTCCGGGTCCTACACCCTCCCTGCCCCCTGGAACGCCGACCGCACCCTGGTGCTCTACGGGGTGAGCTCCGACAGCAACACCGCCTTTGGCGAGGGATTCCACACCGTCGGCAAGGGAAGCATCGTTGGCACCCGCTATGTCGTCCCCCTGGCTTCCGTCGGAGCCTACAGCCACAGCGCGGTGCTCGGCGTGGACTACAAGAACTTCCGGGAGGTCACCGGTTCCGGTGCCGGGGGCGTGACGACACCCGTCGAATACCTCCCCTTCTCCCTGACCTACTCCGGCTCCCGCCCCGACTCCGGCGGCCTGACACTTTTGAACGCCGGCCTGAACCTCTCGTTCCGGGGAGCCGTGGCCCAGCAGCAGGGGTTCCAGAACAAGCGCTACAAATCCCTGGGTAACTACGCCACCGCCACCCTGGGAGCCGAACGCCGGCAGCAGCTCGGAGCCGGAATGGGCCTGCTGCTCAAGATGGACGGCCAGATAACCGACCAGCCGCTCATCTCCAACGAGCAGTACTCCGCCGGCGGGATGGAGAGCGTCCGAGGCTACCGCGAGAGCGCCCTGTCCGGGGATAACGCCTTTCACGCGACCACGGAACTCTCGGGCCCGGACCTCGCCCCCCTGGCGGGCCTCGGCGAGCGCTTCCAGATGCTTCCCTACCTCTTCTATGATTGCGCCGCACTCTGGGTGAAGGACCCTCTGGCGGGGCAGGACAGCGCCATGAACCTCCAGGGGGCCGGTGTCGGCCTGCGGGGCTTTTTGCTGCGGGATCTGGAGTACCAGCTGGACTGGGCCTACGCCCTTTCGGACACCAGCAGCATCAAGACCGGCGACACGCTGCTCTATTTCAAGGTGAAGTACCAGTTCTAGTTGGAAGCAGCCGATTCGGAGCCAAACGGTCCGGCCCCGCCCGACCCTCCATCCGTTCACGAAGGGAGTTTTTCCGGATGTTTAAAAAAACAATCGCACTTTTTCTGAGTTTCGAAACGCTGATTTCCCCCGTCCTCGCCGGTGCCGCCTCCACCCCGGGAGCCTATGGGAAGCTGAACCTCCCCCAGGTCGTCGCGGGCACCCTCCCCGTGGTGCGGCTCAATCCGGATGGCAGCCAAGCGGCGCTGGGAGCCAGCGTCAGCGCCGCTGCCGGCGGCACCCTGACCATCAACCAAAGCGCCTCCCAGGCGGTGATCAACTGGAACAGCTTCAACGTGGCGGCCGGGGCAACGGTGCGCTTCAACCAGGGTACCGGCACCCCCGGGACCGCGAACTGGGTACCGAACTCGAGCTACCAGGCCCTGAACCGCATCTACGACCTGAACCCCAGCCAGATCTTCGGCTCCATCTCCGCAGACGGCAAGATATATCTCATCAACCAGAACGGTTTCCTGTTCGGCGCCGGTTCCCGGGTCGACACCGGTGCGCTGGTCGCCTCGACCCTCAACCTGCGGGACAAGGATTTCCAGGCCGGCGTGCTCCATTTCGCCGCCGAGAACTACCAAAGCGACGGCTACCAGAAGCTCGACTCCAGCATGCTGGCCGATGCCTACAAAAGCGCGGTCCTCGCCAACCTCGCACTCCCCATGCCCTCCGGCTACAGCCAGGCCACGGTTTCCAACCAGGGGACCATTTCCGCCGGCAACGGCGGCTCCGTCTTCCTGATGGGGCCGGCGGTCGAAAACTACGGCACCCTGAACGCCCCTGCCGGCAGCGTCGGGCTGGTCGCGGTCCAGCCCGGTGACCGCAAGGGACTGGACTATGACATCCAGCTCAACGATACCTCGACCTCCACCGTCTATAGCGCCCAGGGCAATGTCGGTTTCACCGACCGCAACTCCGGCGGGGCCGCGCTCAACGCGGAGACCGGGGAGATCACGGCCGACAGCGGCGTCGCCGGGATGTACGGCAAGACCGTCATCCAAAACGGCCTGATCCGCTCCATCACCGCGGTCAAAAAGGGGGGCTTCATCGAGCTGCTCGCCTCGGACAGCGTCAGCACCGGTCCGCAAAGCGTGACGGCGACGCCCGTCTCCTCCTCCGGCGACACCCTGATCTCCTCCACGCCGACCAAGGGGACCATCGTCCTTGCTGGGCTCATGGGCCAAAGCCAGAGCGATTATGCACCGGCGGCGACCATCACGCACCAGGGCGTCATCCGGTCCCCCTCCGGAAACGTCTACCTGGAGGCGTCGAACGACATCACCCTCGGCGCAACCAGCGTCACGGACGTAAGCGGGGTCTGGGTCGACGAGCAGGCCGACGCGATCCTGATTCATCCCCAGCTCAATACGCAGAACCTGCGCGACTATTTCGGACAGAAGACCGGCATCCTGCTCGGGCAAAACGTCTGGGTGAATGCGCTGCTGGGCTCGACCATCGGGGACATCTCCGGGTATTACGGCTCGGCGCAGTTGACGGCCGGCGAGCAGAGCACCCAGGGGGGGAGCATCCTGCTCGGCTCGCACACCCTGATCAACAGCGGGGTCGCCGACGGGAGCACGACCCAGCAGATCCAGATCCTGAAAGGGGCCCTGGTGAATTTCTCCGGCGGCGGCTACCGCTACGCCGCGGGGGTGATCCCCACCACGCAGCTGCTTTCGGGCACCACCCTGTACGACATCAGCAACGCCCCGGAATGGCTGACCTACGACAGGATCCTCACCTCGACAAGCTACTTCGCGGGGGCCGAGCGCGGCAGCGACGCCGGCTCGCTTGGGCTGCTCTCCCGCCAGGTCGCCATCGGCGGCACGCTCGCCGGCTTCGCAACCCGGGGCAGTTACCAGACCCTGACGGGCGAGCTGACCGACAAGATGGGATACCAGAATACGCTCGGCAGGGAAGAACCGGCCGGGGGGGCGCTGACCGTGGGGGCCGACAACGTCATCGTCCTCTCCAACGGCACCGGCTCCAGCGGCCAGGATTACCTGACCAACGGCATCGAGCTGGTCGCGGGCGGCAAGGCCCCGGCAAACCCCGTAGCCGGCGACAGCGTCATCTCCGCCGATACCGTCAACGGCGCCGGATTGAGCTCCCTGTCGCTCTACGCCAACAGGTCCTTCACCCTCGATGCGGGCGCGCTCCTTTCCCTGGCGGCTTTCGGCCGCAAGGGTGCCGCGACCTCCGCCGAGACCCTCAACGTCGCGGCGCGCAGCATCGACATCGGGGGGGAGATCAGCGCCCCCGCCGGAATCGTGAACCTGATCGGTGCGGACAACGTCGGCTCTCCGGTCAACAGCGGCGAGCGGGTGGTCCTGGAAACCGGAAGCTCCATCAGCGTGGCCGGCGAGCGGGTGGACAATTCGGGAATCGGGGCGGCCGCGGCAATCGCCAAGTATGCGGGACTGGTCACCGGCGGCTCCCTCACCATCACGGACAACACCGCCGCGGCCAACGGGATCTTCCAGCAGGCCGGGGCGGTCCTCGATGTCAGCGGCGGGTATTCCATCGCCGCCTCCGGGAGCGTGACCGGAGGCGACGCCGGGTCGATCTCGCTGACCGGACCCAGCATCCAGGCCAACGGCGAGCTCAGGGGGTACTCCCTCGCCGGCAGAACCGGGGGGATGCTCACCCTGCAGACGGAGGAGATCCTGGTTAGCAACCGCAGCTCCGCTACGCTGGCGCAGGGGATCGTCCTGTCGGGGGATCGCTTCGCCGGGACCGGCTTCACCCGGCTGTCCTTGAAAAGCTACAACGATCTGACGGTCGAGTCGGGGGTGGACCTCGCCCCCTCCCTGGTCCGGCTGGCCCAGCCGGTGCCGGGGGCCTCCCCGGGCTCTTCCGCCGCGCCGGGGAGCGGGTACGACCTCACGACGGCGACCCCCGACCTGGCCGGCACCACCTCGATTTCCCTTGCGGCGAACAGCGCCAGGGACTATCTGCCGGTGCGCAGCGACACGGTGCTGCATCAGTTCAACTACGCCTCCAGGCTCGACGTAGCCCAGGGGGCGACGGTGGAAACGGCCCCGGGGGGGAGCCTCACCCTCAGCGGCCCGACAGTGCAGATAGACGGAACCCTGACCGCCCTGGCCGGCAGCATCAGTGTCAGTGCCAAGACCGATCCAAACGATGTCAACAGCTACCTGAAGGGGAGCGGAACCCTGCTGATCGGCTCCACGGGACGGCTGAACGCCGGCGGGTACAACAAGGTCGTCAACGGGTCGATTGACGGGATCCCGAAGGGATACACCCCTCTGGGCGGAGGGAGCATCACGCTCTCCGCGGTCTATTCCTCCGATCCCTCCCAAGGGGTCGGCGACCTGGTGATCTCGCCGGGTGCGCTGCTGGACGTCTCCGGAGCCCCGAAGACGACGAGCGTGTCCCAGCTCCCCAGCGGCTCCATCGCGACGGCGACCCTGGCGGGGGACCCGGGGAGCATCTCCATCGCCTACCAGAACAGCCTGACGCTGGCCCCCGGCAACCTGCTCGCCTCCAAGGCGCTCGGGACCGGCCAGAAGGGGGGGACGCTGACCATTACCAGCGCCTCCACGGTACTGGATAGCAGCGTTTCGGGCGCGGACCTCACCGGCTACCAGAACAGCGGATTCGACGACCTCACCCTGAGAAGTTACCGGTCGCTGCTGCTCTCCGGCGACGCCCAGACCGGGACCATCGAGGTGGCCAGGCATCTGACCCTCGACGCCCCGCTGCTGGTCGGGACCGGCAGCGGTGACGTCACCATTTCCTCTCCCTGGATCACCCTTACCAACAGCTATTATCCCGGCTCGACCGACATAAGCAAAACCACGGCACAGGGGGCGGCAACCCTCAACCTGGTCGCCCGGGGGACGGGGGAGGGGGGGAGCGGCGGCTTCCTCGACGTGACCGGGGGGGTGCAGCTCTCCGGTTTCAGCGCGCTGAACCTGACGGCGACCCAGGACCTGCGGCTTTCCGACCGGTATTATCCGGCGGCCAACGGCTCGGTGCCGGCGTCCCTGGGGCTCCTGGAGACCGCCGGCGACCTGACCCTCCAGGCGCAGCGCATCTACCCCACCTCACAGTCTGTTTTCACCGTCCAGGCCGACAGCGAGCACCTGGTGGACGCCGGCGGGAAGGCGCTGGTCGATGCCGGCGGGAACCCCGTCGTCATCAAGCACAAGATAACCATCCTCCCCGGCGACGGGACTCCCTCGGCCGACATCTACTCCGCCTACGGCAGCTTGAAGCTGGTTGCGGGCAACGGCATCGACCAGAAGGGGTATCTGGCCGCGCCGCTCGGGACGCTCACCCTGGACGGCGGGGGAGGCAGGGTCACCCTCTACCAGGGAAGCACCACCAGCACCGCCGGTGCCGCGCTGGTAGACGTCGGCTCGCTGGACGACAGCCTGAACTGGACCAGGACGGACAACTCGGTCGCCGCGCAGTCCACCCCGCTACCGGTGAGCGGGGAGCCGTCCAAGTCCATCACGATAACCTCGGCAAACGGGGAAGTCGTGACCCAGAGCGGATCCACTGTGAACGTGTCCGGAGGCGGAGGGGTCTTCGGCTACTCCTTCGTCCCCGACCTCACCGGCACCGTCAGCCCGATCGCCCAGAAGGGAACCCTGAACGGTGCCAGCGTCCGCCCGGACCGCTTCGTCATCCTCCCGGACCAGTCGGTTACCCTGCCGGGGAGCGCGGTCTACCTGGCGGCCGACAACAGGCTTGGCCTCAAGGCCGGCCTCTACTCCCTGCTTCCCGAGTCCTACGCCTTCGTGCCGGGCGCCCTGATCATCTCCCCGGCGGGCACCCCGATGGCGCCCAGCGACCGCCTGACCAGCAAGGAAGGGTACGACATCGTGGCCGGCTATGCCACGGTCACCGGGACCGGCATACAGCCGGCGTCCTACACCGGCTATACGGTGCGCTCGGCCGCGGACGTGCTGCGCGAAGGTCATTTCGAAACCAGGAACATCGGCGCCGGAGACGGCGGTGCGGTCAGCTTCGCCGCGCCTGCCATGCTGATCGGCGGGACCATCTCGGCGTCCGGTCTGAGCGGCTACCAGGGGGGAAGCCTTTCCCTGTCGGCGAAAAATATCAACATCCTGAACTCCGCCGCTGCCACCGACCTGGTTCCCGGCACCCTGGAAATCGGCGCCTCCTCCTTCAAGGACCAGGGGCTCGAGACCCTGAACCTCGGCACCCTGGGCGCCACCGACACCTTGACCTTGGCGGCGAACGTCAACCTGACGGTACCGGAGATCGCCCTGGCCGCCGGGAGCTCCATCACCCTGCAAAGCGGCGCCCAGATCAACGCCAGCAGCGCAAGCCTGGCCACGGGGGGGGTCTTGACGGACCGGGGCACCATCCAGGCCGGCTCGCTCAGCCTGACCGCCACCAGCATGGATTATAGCGGCGCCCTGCAACTCAACCAGGGCACACTCACCATAACCGGGAAGGGGAACATCTACCTGGTCGGCAGCGCCTCCGCCGACACCACGAACCTGTACCTGACCAGGAGCTTCACGGACAACTTCAGCAGTATCGGCTCGGTGACGATGGTAAGCGCCTCCGATATCGGCTTTCAGGACCCAGCCAACGCCTCCTTGACCGGGAAGGGGAGCCTCACCCTCGATGCCGCCCGGATTCAGGCGGCGCCGGGGGTGAACGTCGTGCTGACGGCCCCCTCGGTAAACCTGGTGAACAGCGGCAAGGCCGGCGCCGCTTCCGGAGCCGCCCGCGGCAGCGCGACCCTCAGCGTCGACACCCAGGCACTGGGCGTCGACGTCGGCAACGGGGACGACAGCTCCCGGCATTGGGGCATCGCCCTGGACGGCTTCGGCACCCTCAATTTGGGCGGCACCGGGAGCAGCCCGGCCTACCGCCTGGGCGACCTGACCCTCTCCGGCGTGGGGACGCTCAGCGCGCCGGCCGACCTGAACCTGAACGCCGCCCGGATCGTCACCGGGTGGTACGCGGACGCCGGCACCTCGCAAAAAACGGCCCACGTCACCCTGGACGCGGGCAGCGGAACGGTGAGCATCGCGGCCGGCAGCGGAACGGCGGGAACCGCGGCCGTCCCGGGAGGCTTCCTGGAGATCAAGGGGGGGAGCATCCTCGACGCCAGCGTCATCGAGATCCCCTCCGGCCAGGTTCAACTGGTCGCCGGCGGCGGCATCACCCTGGCAAGCGGTGGGCAGATTCTCGCCAGGGGGAGCCTGAGCCAGACCGCCAACCCGGGCCAGGTCGTCTACGCTCCGGGGGGAGCCGTCACCCTGAGCGCCGGGAGCGGGGACCTTACCCTCGCTGCCGGTTCCCTGGTGGACGTGTCGGCTGCCGACCGGGGCGACGCGGGGAGCGTCTCCCTTGCGGTCCCCGGCGGGGTCCTCAGCGTGCAGGGGCGCCTCGCCGGGACCAAGGGGAGCGGCGCGACGGACCAGGGGGGGAGCTTCGCACTGGTGGCCGAGAGGATCGACGGGAGCGACGCCGGCAGCGATCTCTCCAGCCTCAACACGGCCCTGAACGCGGGCGGCTTCGACCGCGAGATCAGCCTCCGGGCGCTGCAGGGAAGCCTGGCGGTCGCCCCCGGCGACTCCCTCAAGGCCGGGAAGATCACGCTGGAAGCCGACGGAGAGGACAGCACGGTACTTTGGGACGGCGCCGGCAATCGGGTCACCGGGAACCTTTCGGGAAATATCAGCGTGCTCGGCGTGCTCGACGCCTCCGGCGCCAGCGGGGGGGAGATCACCCTGCTGGCCCGCAACGACCTCAGCCTCGGGACGGGAAGCAGGCTGCTTGCCAACGCCACCGGGAGCGGGGCCTCGGGGGGGCTGGTCTACCTGAAGGCGGGGGATGCCGTGACCGACGCCCTGGGGGGCTACCATACCTATGGCTCCCTCACGGTCAACGGCGCGCTCATCGACCTGTCCGGCAGCGGGACCGGTTCCGGAGGGACCGTCTACTTCCGGGCGATGCGCAACGACAGCAACGACGACGTCCTGATGAGCTTTGACGCTTCGGCGCAGGTAAAAGGCGCCGCCGCCGTCGACCTGGAAGGGGTGAAGGTGTATAACGCCCCCGCCAGCGGCAACCTGGCCGACATGGATACCTCAACCGGCGGCGTCCTGTTCGGCGACACCGCGGCTTTCGCGGGAACGACGACGCTGGCCGCGCACTTCACGACCATCAACGATCCGGACAACGGCCTGGTGGATATCAATCCCAGCTTCAGTTCCACCGTCCTGCCGGGGAATTTCGACAAGATCGGGGCGACCAGGGCTTCCCTTTCGGGACTGGTCCAACTGGACGGCTTCCGTCTGCTGCCGGGGCTGGAGATCCGGGGCAGCGGTTCCCTCTCCCTTTCCGGCAGCGGCTGGGACCTCTCCGCCTGGCGTCCGGCCGCCCCGGTCGATGCCTTCCCCACCCAGACGGGTCCCAATTCGGTCGTGGGGGCCGCCGGCGTCGCGCCGGGAGCGATCACCATCCGCGCCGGGGGCGACCTCGCCATCGGAGCGGACCTGATTGACCACTCCGTCAGTGTGAACAGTTATTACCAGCTGCTCCCCGGCTCGACCTATAACGGCGGCTACCAGTTGAACCCCGGTAGCGGCGTGGACTGGATGAACCCGATCACCAACAGTCCGAGCATGGAGGCGGGCGATTTGCGCAAGGAGAACGCCCGTCCTTCCTGGGGATTCGCTTTGGTGGCGGGCGCGGACCTGCGTGCCGGCGACCCCATGGCGCTCAATCTCGGCTCCGCGGCGCAGCTCAGCGTCGGTACGGCGGGGGGCATGGTCTATACCGAGGACGCCCCGATCCGCTTTGCCTCGGCGGGGGACGCCAGCTTCGGCGCCGCCTCGAAGCGGAGTTTCATTCTGGACACCCTGCCCGCGACCCTGGGCACCTTCAACGGGGACATCACCGGGACGGTGCGGGGCAACCTCTTCCTGAACAGCGGGGTGATCCAAAGCGGCACGGGATCCATCGATCTCACCGTCAAGGGCGACGTCAACCTGAGCCTTTTGGGGGGGACCGGCTACGGTTCGATCCGCAGCACCGGGGAGCCGGCCGCGCCGGGGAACGGGGCCGACCTCCTGTCCGTCGCCGCCGAGTACTGGAACTACCACGAGGGGGGGGACATCTCGGTCCTGGCCGGAGGGAGCGTCTGGGGGTGGAACGGCACCGCAGGGGACCGGGCCGGCGCCTACGACGCTCACAATGCCTGGGACAAGGTAAGCTTCTCCAGCGCCGACAACTCCTACCACTGGTCGGCGAACTACGACCCGGACAGCGCCACGCAGGGGATCGCCGCCATGGGCGGCGGGGATGTGACGCTTTGGAGCGGCAAGGACCTCGCCAGCCAGGTCGGGGCTTTCGGCGCGGGGGACCTGCGGATCTTCGCGGCAGGGGACGCCTACGGAAGATTCCTGGTCGCCAACGGCACGGGGAGCCTCACCGTCATGGGGAACATCGGGGCGGCACCGGTGTTCACGGCATCCACGTTCTCCCCTTCCTACCGCCAGCCTACGCTGGAGATGATGAACGACTCCACCCTCAGCGCCACCGCGTTCGGAGCCCTGAACCTCGGAGCGGTGCTCGATCCGATGCTCAGCAACAACCTTTCGGGCTGGGACCCGAGTTTCCAAAGCCATGCAGCGCTGACGCTTACCGCGCTGGGAGGCGGGGTGTCCCTGCTGGGCGAGATGTTCGACCGGACCGTTACCGGAAACCTCGGTGACAAGCAGGTGCTCCCGCAGTCCGTGGCGATCGCCGCGTCGGGGGACATCACCTTCTACGCCAACACCTATCTCGCCCCCTCCGCCACGGGCAATCTGCAGCTCTTCAGCGGCGGGAGCATCGGCGGGGCGTATCCGACCAGCGCCGCCACGCCGACCGCCGCCTGGCTCACGCTGCAGATGCTCGACAACGTGGACGGGACGGGGGGCTTTTACACTACCCGGCTGCTGGGACTGGGAGACGGCAACAGCATATACTCGCACGCCCCCTCGGCCGACAACCCCGGCGAGCCCCTGCACTGGAACGATCCCAACCCGGTGCAGATCGTGGCCAAGGGGGACGTCTCCGGCCTGAGGATCATCAGCCCCAAGGTCACCGAGATCTCCGCGGGTGCCGATTTCCACGATGCCCTGGTCTCCATGCAGAACCTGCACCCCGGAGACGTCAGCTCGCTGCTGGCCGGCGGGAGCCTGACCCTGAGCCGCAGTCCCAACGCCCAGAGCACCTCGGTTCCCGACTATTCCGGGGTCGAACAGGGCGGTCCCGGCTACCTGGTGGTCATGGCGCAAAATACCATCGACCTCGGCAATTCCCAAGGGCTGCGGTCGGTGGGCAACAGTTTCAACGGGTTGCTCGATTCCCAGGGCGCCTCGCTCATCGTCGTCGCGGGGAGCTCCGCCCTGCCCACCGGGAGCGTGGGGGCCTGGGCGGACAATTTCTTCCAAAAGCTGAGCCTGGCCGGGAACGAGTACAGCCTCCTGCTCGCCGGCGGAGACAAGGCCGGTGCCGCTACGATGATCAACGACACCCGGACCTCCCTGATAGACCCCTTCCTGGCGGGATTCTCCGGCGACGGCGGCTCCATCAGCATGGTGCAGTCGCAGATCAGCACGACCTCCCCCGGCGCCGACATCTATCTGGTCGCCATGAAGAACATCGATGTGGGAAGAAGCGCGCTGAACCAGGCCAATGCCGGAGCTTCCGGGATTTTCACCGACAAGGGAGGGGCGATCGACATCCTCTCCGTCGGGGATCTGAACGTCAACGCCTCCAGGGTCATGACCTTCTTCGGCGGCGACATCCTGGTCTGGAGCGATCAGGGAAACATCAATGCCGGCAGGGGCTCCAAGACCGCCATATCGGCCCAGCCACCCCACAAAGTGCCGGTGGTGGTCGCCGGACAGCTGGTGGGGTACAAACTTGAGTTCAACCCCCCCTCGGTCGGCAGCGGCATCCGCGCGGTCACCTACGACCCCAACACCAGCCCGGGGGAAGGGCTTAAGACTCCGGACCCCGGGGGGATCGGCCTTTTCGCGCCCAAGGGGGTGATCGATGCCGGGGAGGCGGGGATCGCCGGAGGCAAGATCACCCTGGGGGCGACGGAGGTGCTCAACGCGAAGAATATCAGCGCGTCGGCCGGTTCGGTCGGGGTACCCTCGACCTCGGACAGCGGCGTCAGTCTGGGTGCGCTTTCCGGAGCCGGCAGCGTCACCGAGAACAGCAAGATGATCGAGCAGGCCTCCTCGCTGGGCGGGTCCAAAGACAAGGCCGTCCAGCAAAGCGCCGCGGTGGACGACTTCATGTCCAAATGGCTTGACCTGAGGATCGTGAGTTTCGACAGCGACGAGTCCGGCACCGACGGGGATGCCAGGAAGGAAAAGGGGAAAAACGGGAAGTAGCCGCAGACCGGCGAGAAGGCCTTGAGTGCGGCTTCACCCAACGTTTAACCGGCTGGCGTTTCGTTGTAACAAAGATGGTTTAGAGTCCTGATTTTTTAATGGCTGAGTGCCTCCCGCCTGAACGACAGCCGGGGGCTGCACCCAAAAGAGAGCGGAGGAGCTGCATGATACACGATTGGATGAGAAGGCTCGCGCTGACGGCGGGGGCCGTGCTGCTGGCGAGCCTGGTGCTGGGCGCCGTCAGGGCCGAGGCCTGGTGGGACGCGAAATGGACGGCCCGGCGCAAGGTCGCCTTCGACCTGTCCGACAAGGGAGCGGGGATCAAGGAAAACCTCAGCGACGTCCCGGTGCTGGTGCGGCTGCACAGCGCCGACTTCAGCTTCGCCACCGCCAAGAAGGACGGCTCGGACCTGCGCTTCATCGGCTCGGACGACAAGTCTCCCCTCAAATTCCACATCGAGAAGTACGATCCCAAGCAGGAGATCGCCCTGGTCTGGGTCAAGGTCCCGCAGCTGGCGGGAGGCGGCAGCGCCGACTCGGTCTGGCTTTACTACGGTAACGACGCGGCTCCGGCCGGCAGCGAGCCGGGCGCCAGCTACGACACGGCCCAGGTGCTGGTCTACCATCTGAGCGAGGCTGACGGGGGTCCCAAGGACGCCACCGCCTACGCCAACAACGCCGCGGCCTTCGCCGGGGTCCACGCCACCCCCTCGGTGATCGGCGACGGCTACAGTTTCAAGGGGGCCGGAGAAAAGATCGTGGTGCAGCGCTCGGCCTCGCTCAACTTCGCCAAGGGGCTCACCTTCTCCTGCTGGGTGCGCATCAACGAGCCCCAGAAGGACAGCCACCTACTCTCCTGGGTCGATGCCGGACAGCAGATCGTGGTCGGCATCGCAGGCGACAAGCCGTACCTGCGGGTGGGGTCCGCCGGCAAGGCCCCGGTGACCAGCGAGAAGAAGGAGGCGCTGACGCTCAAGGCCTGGCATCTGGTCGCGGTCAGCGCCGATTCCGAGAAGCAGATGGCTGCCGTCTACCTGGACGGCAAAGAGGTCGCCGTGATGAACCTGCTCGCGGCGCTCCCCGCGCCCACGGGCGAAATCTCCTTCGGCGGCGCCATGGCCGGCAACAACACGCTGACCGGCGACCTGGACGAGATCGAACTGGCCGCCGTGGCACGCCCCGCTGCCCTGCTGGCGGCGGCCTATGCCGGCCAGGGGCAGGACGGCAAGCTCACGAGCTGCACCCAGGAGGAGAGCGGCAAGGGCGGCGAAGGCAACATGACCATCCGCCTCATCAAGACGACGGCGAAGTCCATCTCGCTGGACGGCTGGCTCATCATCGGCCTTTGTACCTTCATGCTCATCATGGCGACCATCGTCTTCGTCCTCAAGTACAACTACCTGCTGAAGAACAGGAAGCAGAACCAGGCCTTCCTGGAGCGCTTCAACGACCTGCACGACCCGCTGGAGCTCGACCCGGAGTCCGAGGAATTCGAGAACTCCAGCCTGTTCAGGATCTACCGGGCCGGGTCGGCACAGGTCCTCAACTGGGCCGAGAAACGGGCGGTGGGGGAGGAGGATGTCGTCCTCAACAGGTCGGGCCTCAACATCTTCCGGGCCAGCCTGGACCGCGCCAGCTCGGAGGAGACCGCCAAGGTCAATGCCGGCCTGATCGTGCTCACCCTCGGCATCTCGGGGGGGCCGTTCTGGGGGCTCCTGGGGACCGTCTGGGGGGTCATGAACACCTTCGCGAGCCTCGCCGAGGCGGGCGAGGCGAACCTCTCGGCCATCGCGCCGGGGGTCGCCTCGGCGCTCGCCTGCACCCTCTTCGGCCTGCTGGTGGCGATTCCCGCTCTCTTCGCCTACACCTTCCTCGGCGTGCAGATCAAGCACCTCAACAATGAGACCCACCATTTCATCGAGGAGTACACCCTGAAGGTCGAGGGGTTCCACGGGGAGGAGGCATGAAGGCGCCCTCGGATGACCACGACGACGTCGTAGAGATCAACGTCGTCCCCATGCTCGACCTGGCCTGGAACCTCCTGGTGGTCTTCATGCTGGTGGTGACCGCCTCGGTCCAGGGGATAACCGTCAATCTCCCCAAGGCGAGTGCCGCGGTCAGCAAGATCAAGCCGAGCACCAAGGCGATCACCATCACGGCGGAGGGGACCATCTTCCTGGACAGCTTCCCGGTCACCCTGTCCGAACTGGAGGCGCGCCTGGCCGCGCTCAAGGCGGCCGATCCCAACCTCCCGGTCCTGGTGCGCGGCGACGAGAAGATCTCCTACAAGAACGTCATCGAGGTGCTCGACCTGTTGCAGAAGCTGGAGATCACCCAGCTCGGCCTGGTGACGGCAAAGCTGGTCAAGTAGGGCAGGGTGGCCACATAGGTTCGGAGTGCAGGAGATGACGCTTAAGAAAAAGAAACAGCAGAAAAAACAGTGGCTGGTGCCGACCGTGGTGCTGCTGGTTTTCGCGGTCCTGATCGGGGGGCTGCTGAAGGCGGTACTCTCGGGCGGCTCGGCGCCCCGGAAGCAGATCCAGGTGATCACGCTGATCAAGCCGCCGCCCCCCGAGGTGAAGGAGAAACTTCCCGAGCCGGAAGTGCAGAAGCAACCCCCCAAGCAGACCATGGAGGCGCCCAGCGAGGCCCCCACGCCCCAGGATAATTCCCCGGCCGACGACTCGCCTCCCGCCGGCGACAACCTCTCGGTGGACGGCGACGGCGGGGCGGGCGACAACGCCTTCGGCCTGGGCGCCAAGAAGGGGGGGCGCGCCATCACGCTGGGCGGTGGCGGCGGTGGCGGAGCAAACGGGATGAACCGGCTTTCCCTTTTGTCCAAGTACGGCGGCTATTCCCGCAAGATGCAAAGCGACATCGAGAAGAGGGTGAAGCAGGTACTGGAAAACGGGGGAGGTCGTCCCAAGGGCAAACAGCAGACCCTCATCAAGCTGACCCTGGCCGCGGACGGAACCGTCCTCAGATTTTCCATCGTCGGCTCCTCCGGGGTCGAACTGCTGGATGCCGCCTTTAGAACCGCCCTGAACGGACTCAAGATGAGCGAGCCGCCGCCCGACGGGATGCCGAGCAGCATGACCCTGAGGATCACCACCAACGGTTAGCAAAAACGCTTGGTACGCCCGGAACTGTCTGCCGCACTACCTTTTTCCGGGGGAAAGCTCCGGGAAAATCGGACCAGCGGGGAAGCCTGCTTCCCCTACTACGCACGCCCTCTGTGACCAGGGATTTTAGTTTACCAATGCAGGATATTTTGTCGGGGGATTACTTATGATGAGCCGTTTGGCACCGCTACTGGGTGCTCTGTTTCTCTTGTCCAGTCTGACTGCCAGTGCCGTTGCCGCCGAGGAACAGGGTGCCGCCGCTCCCGCCCCGGCGTTTAGTTCGGTGCTGGAGCTTTTGCGCAGCAAGCAGATCATCAGCGACGCCGAGGCCAAGACCCTGGCGCTGGTCGGGGGCGAGACCCAGACCAAGACCCTGGTGGAACTGCTCAAGTCGAAGGGGGTGCTCAGCCCCGAGGAGGCCGCGAAGGTCGGCGCGCCCGGCGCGCCCCCCGCATCCCCCGCACCGGAGGCGGTGGGCGAGAAGGTGCTCCCCCCTTCCCAGGACCCGAAGTTCATCGCGCAGCTGCGCCAGATCTGGGTGAAGCACAAGAACCGCGCCAAGGATTTCGACGAATGGTTCGCCGGGATCAGCGACCCCGAGGAGATCATCGCCCGGATGCGGGTCATGGGTGCGCTGAGCGGTCCGGAGGCCGATGAGCTGGAGCGCCGCTACCGCGACGGTTACCTGACCGGTGCCATCTCCGCCGCCCTGCAGGCCAAGGAACAGGACTACCTGGAGCGCGTCCGGAAGGGGGTGGCCTGGGAGCTCGACGAGAAGATCAAGGATAAGTTCAAGGGGGAGTGGAGCCAGCGGATCAAACTGAGCGGCGACCTGCGGGTGCGCTACGAGAAGGATTTCTTCGATCCCCAAAACGGCACGGTCTTCAACCCGTCCACCTCCAATCCCCTGCAGACCCTGAACACCACGGTCGACCGACAGGCCCTGAAACTGCGGGCGCGGCTCGCCATGGACGCCAAGGTCGGGGACGACTTCCAGGTCGGCATCGGGCTTGCGAGCGACACCAACCGCTCCCCGGGGAGCCCGGTTTCCACCAACGCGACGCTGGGGGATGCCTTCAACAAGAAGGCGATCGCCCTGGACAAGGCGTACCTCAAGTGGAGCCCCGACCCCGCCTTCGCCGCCTGGGCCGGCCGCTTTCCCGCTCCCTGGTTCTGCACGGACCTGGTCTGGGATCCGGATATCAACTTCGACGGGGTCGCCCTGCAGTACCGCCCCCACGTGACCGGCCAATGGGGCCTCTTCCTGACCACCGGCATCTTCCCGGTCCAGGAGGTGGAGCTGTCGCAAAACGACAAGTGGCTTTTCGGCTCCCAGGTCGGCGCCCAGTACGGCAGCGGCGGCCGGTTCGGCGCGAAGTTCGCCGTGGCCTACTACGACTTCATGAACACGGTCGGCCAGGTGAACGATCTCGGCAGCACCCTCAAGGACTGGACCGCGCCGGCCTTCCAGCAAAAGGGCAATACGCTCATGAACATCGAACCGGCCGGCTCCGCGGCCAAGTACGCCTACGCCTCCGCCTTTCGGGAATTGAACCTGAACGGCGCGCTCGACCTGGGCTACTGGGATCCGGTGCACGTGGTGCTCTCTGCGGACTACGTCAACAACCTCGGCTTCAAGCTGGGCGACGTGACGGCCCGCGGCGGGGTGGGGCCCGACCTGCAGCCCGTGACGACGAAGGAGACCGAGGGCTTTCAAGTCGGGATCAGCGTCGGCTACCCGCAGGTGCAGGAGCTGGGAGAGTGGAGGGGGGTCTTCTCCTACAAGTACCTGGAGCGCGACGCGGTCATGGACGCCTTCACCGATTCCGACTTCCACCTGGGAGGCACCAACGCCAAGGGTTGGATCACCGGCCTCGACCTGGGCCTCGCCAAGGACGTCTGGCTCTCCACCCGCTGGTTCTCGGCGAACGAAATATCCGGAGTGCCGCTCTCCATCGACGTACTCCACGTCAACATAAATGCCAAGTTCTAAGCGCCGCCCGGGAGCCGTCCAGATGCGTCTGTCAATCTGCCTCACCCTGTTGTTGTGTGCCGCCTTGCTCTGGGCCGTCCCGGTGCGCCGGGCGGGTGCCGCCGCCGGCTCCCCCCCCGGGGGGCGTGCGGCCTTGGTGAACGGCGCGCTCATCAGCGCCGAAAGCTTCGAAAACGAGCTGCGGCGCGTGGAGCGCACCAACCTCAGGGCGAAGCGCCCCGAGGGGGTGAACCGCAAGCAGGTGCTGGAGAACCTGATCGTGCGCGAACTCTTGTACCAGGAGGCGCTGCGGGTCGGCATCAAGGTGCCTCCGGCCGAGGTCGCCGGGAAACTGGCCGAACTAAACGACAGGCTCGGCGTGGGAGTCGAGCTGGAAAGCGCCCTGGACGGCATGGGGCTCAGCTCCGCCACCCTGGAGACGCAACTGGAGCGGGGCCTCGCGCTGGAAAAATATCTGGAGGCTACCTTTGCCAAGGGAGCGGCGGTTTCCGAGGAGGAGATCGGCTCCTACTACCGGGAGCACCAGGACCAGTACGTGGAACCGCTGCGCCTGAGGCTTTCCCACATCCTGGTCCGGATCGATCCCGCCTGGGACGCGGGGAGGAAGGAGCAGGGGCGCCAGAGGATCCTGGCCCTGGCCAAGCGGCTTTCCGGCGGGGAGGATTTCGCCGCCCTGGCGCGGGAAGCGTCCGACTGCGCCAGCGCCAAAAAGGGCGGAGACCTCGGCTACTTCCTCCCCGGGCAGCTCGCCAGGCGGATGGAGGACGAGGCGCGCGGGCTGCAGGTGGGGGAGGTGAGCGGGGTGGTGGGGGACCGCTTCGGCCTGCACCTGCTGAAGCTCACCGAACTGCGCCCGGCCGGACCGCTCCCGCTGGAACAGGTCAAGGGAAAGATCCGGGCGAGCCTCAAGGGGGAGAAGGAGCTGAAGGCACTGGCGCCCGTCGTGAAGCGGCTGCGGGGAGCGGCCAAGGTGGAACTGTTACTTAACGAGGATGAACCCTAGAGGAGCCAAACCGATGAGAGTGCTTTTTCTCCTGCTGCTGCTCTTGACCGCAAGCACATCCGCCTTTGGCTTTGGCAAGGGGGTGGAGGGATGCTCCGGCGACTGCACCGCCTGCCACAAGGTCACCCTGAGCGAGGTCCGGGAGATCTTCAAGAACCTCGACCCCGGCATCACCGTGCAGGAGGTGGCCCCCGCGCCGGCGCGCAGCCTGTACCAGGTCACGCTCAAAAAGGACGGGCAGCTGCAGGTAGCCTACCTCGATTTCTCCAAGAACTACCTGCTGGCCGGGCAGCTCCTGGACCTGAAGAACAAGCGCAACCTCACCGCCCAGAGCGTGGAGGACGCCGCGCGCATCGATCCGGCCGAGATTCCCCTGGAGAACGCGCTGGTCCTGGGAAACCCCACCGGCAGGAAGACCATCTACCTCTTCAGCGATCCGGAATGCCCCTACTGCGCGCTCCTGCACACGACGCTCCAGGAGATGGTGCGCGAGGACCCCGAGCTTAAGGTGTACATCGTCCTGGTGCCGCTCGACATCCATCCCGACGCGCTCCGGAAGACCGAGTCCATCGTCTGCGCTTCCCGGAACTCCATGCCGGAAGCGCTCGCCCTCCTGGAAAAGAGCTACCGGAAACAGGAGCTCCCCAGTCTCGACTGCGCCAAGGGGGTCGGGGAGGAGCTGAAGAAAGCCGGCAGCAGGCTCGGCATAGCCGTGACGCCGACCCTTTCCTTTGCCAGCGGCAAGCTGTTGCGGGGGGCCAGAAGCAAGGAGGAGATCCGCTCCCTGCTGGGGCCCTGACGCCGGGGCGGCGCGGCACCGGAGAGGGACGGGGCCCCTCCGGGCGTAACCGGCTGCCACTAGCCGGCCGCCGCCTCGTGGCTGTTGCGGAAAAATTCCCCGCAGCAGTAGATCCCCTGGGTGCCGTTGATGTCCATGGCGAGGCTTCCGGTCACCAGCTCCCCCTCCAGGGTCCACCCCTCTTCCCGCTCTTCGGAAACGATCAGCTTCAGGCTGTCGAGCCACTCGCCCCTGAGGCTCGTCGCATAGGTCTTGATCGCGGCCTGGTTCTTGTTGTGCCAGATGGTGACGGTCCCCGCGCACTTGAGCGCCGAGTTGTGGAAGAACAGCACGCTGATGGTGTCTCCCAGGGCGATCATCGGGTGCTGCTCGAAGGCGGTCACTCCCAGGATCTCTTCCAGATTTTCCTCCGACACGACTGCCCGGCTGATGACGCTGACTTTGGCGCTCGGGGGCGCCAGCCGCGGGTTAGCTGCATGGTTCATAGTAGTCCCTGCTCCTTTACGGTGAAGTTTTATAAAAGTCTAACAGACCCATGTTACAGCGAGGTTTAACCTGCCTTAAAACCGTGCGATAGTGCGCGCCCGAACGACCCGCCTGCCAGGCGGCACGCGGGAGACGACAAGGAAACCATGAAACAGTTTGCCGCCGGACTGCTGCTGATCGTCCTTACCTCCTGCTCCCCGCCGGGGCATGGCATCTCCGTCGACGGCACCTCCTCCGGCCTGGTGCTGACCCCTGACAGCCGGGGTGCGGCTGCCGCCAACCTGGCGTCCCTGCAGCATGCGGTGAGCAACCTGGCCGATAACGGCGGCGTCGTTGCCATCCCTGCCGGAGTCTATTATTTCAGCGGCACCCTGACGCTCGGCAGGACGGTGACCCTCCAGGGGGCGGGGAGCGGCGCGCTGGCCCCCGATTACGGGGCAGCCGGCTTCCGCGACCTTTCCGGTACCCGGCTCGTGGAACTCGACGACGCCGTTCCGTTCGTGGTGGTCGCCGCCGACGCCTGCAGCATCGGGAATCTGCGGCTTAGCTGCGGCTATAACGACAACCCCTCCCCGGGTTCGGCGGGAATCTCCACGACCTCCAATGCGTCCACCGAGGTCCATCTCAGCAACGTCTTCATCGACGGCTTCTACCTCGGCATCGACCGGCAGTACGGCCGTTACTGGACCATCGACGGCGCCACCCTGTACAACAATACCCATGCCGGCCTGCAGATTCAGGACAAAGACGCCCCCGACGAAGGTGACGACATGATCACCAACTGCCTGTTCCTCGGCGGCTCTCCCTACCAGGCTGACGGAGTGACGCAAACCAGGGTGACGCCCTATGCCGGTGTTCTTTGGAACAGTGCGGGCGGGCTCAAACTGGTCAATAACAAGTTCAACACCGGTTTGATCAATACCCCGGGGAACTTCACCGTGCTCGACTACAACCTGGTAGTGCAGCCGGCTAGCGGCGTAACAACCGGGGAGTTCACCATTACCGACAACTCGTTCGGCTACTTCAATAAGGACGGGATTTTGATCGACCTGACTGCGCGGGGAACCGCGGCGCTCAGCAAGATGAACGTCGCCAACAACGTCTTCCTGTGGAACGCCGGGTCCGGGACGGCCGGCGGCCGTTACGCGCTGCGGGTCATGGCGCGCCGAAACGGAGCCGCCAATGCCGGCAACTACCTGGCCTGGCTCGACCTGACGGGGAACCAGGTCTCCGGCGGCGCCGGCCTCGCCTACCTGGAGGCGGTTGCGGGGGGGATCGTCGCGAACAATATCGTGGCCCAGCCCTGGGCCGCCCCTGCCATCTACCTGGGCGCCGGCAATTTCGACGCCATCCAGCTGCAGAATAACCTGACCCCCCGGGCGCCCTTCGACTCCGGGACGGGCGCGAGCCGGCTCCCCAATATCGTGTACAGCCAATCGACCGACATCAACGCGGCGTCGCTTTTCAACTCGACGCTGGAAGTCTCCAGTAACAGAAACGGCCGGGATGGCAGCGCGCCGATCAGCGCCGTGTCGGGCGTGGGCACCGATTCCCTGGTCTTCACCCTCGGCAACCCGCATTTTGGCAACCCGGGCGGCGGCTTCGGTTTCCAGGCCGGAGACCTGGTGTATATGGCCGGGGTCGCCGGGGTCACCGGGCGCGTCAGCAACGGCTACGCCAGCGTCACGGGCGTTTCCGGCAACAGGGTCACCGTGAGCGTGCCGGGCGGGACCGGGGGAAGCTATGCCGGAGGCGGCTACCTGAGCGCGGCCGGCTCCTGGTTCGAACTGCTGGTGCAAAACGGCCAGCCGGTAAACCTCAGCCTGGACATCGCGGCCACCTTCCAGGGCGCCGACGCCGGCAACGGCTATGCCGTGGCGAGCCAGCTGCAGAGAACGCTGGTGCAGCGCGCCGGGATCCTGTACCTCTCCGCGCCGGGCCAGGATTCCGCAACTGCCGCTAGCGGCACCCCCTTTATCGCGCCGGGCGGCGCGACAAACCCCGGCGTCACGCCGACCGCCTCCTATGGCCCGGCGACGGCCCTGATCGGTAACCCGGTCGTCACCGACGCTCCCAGCGCGATCCTGCCGACCAGCTCCGTGTCGGGGAGCACCGTGCTGCTCCCCAGCACGCAAGGGGTGGCCCTGGGCCAGGCGGTGTACGGCACCGGGATAGCGCCGGGCACGACGGTCGCGGGCCTGGAGCCGAACAGCTCGCTGACCCTGTCCCAGCCGGCCCTCGCCACGACCGGGACGACGCTCAGCTTCAGCGACGGGTCTCGCGGCAACGGTTTCGAGGTCCTCTTCGAGGCGACCTACCAGCAAGGGCAGTTGCCCGGAACCTTCTCCAGTAGCGGCAAGCTGGTGAGCCAGCAAAACAGCGCCCTCGACCCGAACGGCCAGGGCGCACTGCGCCAGGTCAACGTCGGCGACCTGATCCGGGCGGGAACGGCGTACGGGGTGACCGGGGTGTCCGGGGTCGGAACGGCCGCGGAGCTGCTCACCCTGGCGCCGTTTCCCGCCCCCTTCTTCCAGGCGGGCGATACCGTGTTCCTCTCGGGAGCCGGCGGGATCGCCAACTTTGCCTGCAACGAGGGGGTCGGCGACTTCGGCAAAACGATCCTGTCCGTTAATCCCGCGGCCCACCAAATCACCATCGACGGCAGCAACAGCGCCGGGAGTTACACCGGCGGCTCGACTGTCAGTCAGCTGCGGCGGGTACTGGACGTGCTGGACAACTGGCGCTTCACCACTGACACCGCGTTCTCCCCCGCGCTCTCCAGGGATGCGCTGACCAGTGCGGTGGACGACTTCGGCGTCACCAAGGTGAGGATCATCGTCAGGCCGGTGAACCGCTCCGGCGCCATGACGGCAAAGATCCGGCTGAGCCTGCAAGGTAACCCCTACCAGGTCACCACCTCCCAGGATCAGCCCTGACCTATTCGGGCTGTCGATGCAGGTTCCCGGATAAAAACGGCCGCGAAATACAATCGTGACATGGCTGGAACACCATCAAAATGATGGGGTGCTATCCTGCCGCCAGTCGACGTCAGATGAGGCCACGGAGAATCACCAGCTATGAAAAAGGCATTGATAACAGGCATAACCGGCCAGGACGGCTCCTATCTGGCGGAACTGCTGCTTTCCAAGGGGTATCAGGTGCACGGCATGATCCGGCGCTCGTCCTCCTTCAACACCGCGCGCATCAACGACTTCTACCGCGACCCGCACGAGCAGGAGGTGCGCATGTTCCTGCACTACGGGGACCTGAACGACGCGAGCTCCATCAACACCATGCTGCGCAAGGTCCAGCCGGACGAAATCTACAACCTGGGCGCCCAAAGCCACGTCCGGGTCTCCTTCGACGTCCCGGAGTACACCGGCGAGATCGACGGGCTCGGGGCGGTGCGCATCCTGGAGGGGATCCGGGAGACCGGGCTCGACACCCGCTTTTACCAGGCCTCCTCGTCGGAGCTCTACGGCAAGGTCGCGGAAATCCCGCAAAAGGAGAGCACCCCGTTTTACCCGCGCTCCCCTTACGCCTGCGCCAAGGCCTACGCCTTCCACATCACCCGGAACTACCGGGAAAGCTACGGCATGTACGCCTGCAACGGCATCCTCTTCAACCACGAGTCGCCGCGCCGCGGCGAGACCTTCGTGACCCGCAAGATCACCCGCGCCGCGGCCCGGATCGCGCTCGGCATGCAGGAGTGCCTCTACCTCGGCAACCTGGACGCCCAGCGCGACTGGGGCTTTGCCGGCGATTACGTGGAGGCGATGTGGCTCATGCTGCAGCGGGAGGCGCCCGACGATTACGTCATGGCCACGGGCGAGACCTTCTCCGTGCGGCGCTTTGCCGAAATGGTCTTCTCCCGGCTGGACCTGCCGCTTTGCTGGGCAGGAACCGGAGACTCCGAGCAGGGGGTCGCCAGCGCGAGCGGCCGGGTCCTGATCCGGATCGATCCCCGCTATTTCCGCCCGGCCGAGGTCGACCTCCTGCTGGGCGACCCCTCCAAGGCGCGGCGCGAGCTCGGGTGGCAGCCTAAGACCAGCTTCCAGCAGCTGGTGAACCTGATGGTGGACGCCGACCTGCTGCTCGCCGAGCGGGAGCGCAGGGCCCGGGGATAGTCCGGGGTCGTGAAGGAAAGGTTACCAACCGCATGAAAAAAAACATGATCCTGCATAATGCGGCCACTTCGATGCTGCAGATCGTCGTGTCCGGCCTGACGCTCATCCTGCTCTACAAGGTCCTGATCCGCCTGATCGGTATCGAGCAGCTGGGGGTCTGGTCCCTGGTGCTGGCCACCACCTCGATGGCGCAGCTCGCCGCCATGGGGATCACCGGCAGCATCGTCAAGTACGTGGCACAATACGGCGCCTCGGACCAGGGCGCAAAAATAGCCCTGCTGATCGAGACTGCAGCCACCTCGATCGCGGCCATTTTCCTGGTCGTCCTGGCGGCCGCCTACCCCCTGGCCGAGCGCTACCTGGGCTATGCGCTGCCGGCGGGTCTCTGCCGGGCGGCCGTTGCCATACTGCCGCACGCCCTGGCCGCCTACTGGATCGCCATGCTCACCAGCGTGTTCCAGGCGGGGCTCTACGGCAGCCAGCTGATCGCCTACCGGAACTACCTGCTGATGGCGGATTCGGTTTGCTATCTGGTCCTTTGCTACTTCGTGGCGGGGAGCTACGGCCTGGCCGGACTGGCCTGGGCGCGGGTCATCCAGAACCTGCTGACCATGTCCGCTTCCTGGGTCATCCTGAGGAGAAACGTCCCCGGGCTGCGCCTGCTCCCCTACCGCTGGGACCGGGCGGTGTTCCGGGAAATCATCGGCTATTCCATGAATTTCCAGGTCATCTCCCTGCTGGCCATGCTCTGCGATCCCCTGACCAAGGGGCTTTTGAGCCGGTTCGGCTCCGCCTCGCTGGTGGGATATTACGAGATGGCCAACAGGCTGGTGCAGCAGTTCCGCTCCCTGATCGTGAGCGCCAACCAGGTGCTGATACCGGCCTTCGCGCAACTGAAGGAACTGGACCCGGATCGGATCCGGAGCGTCTACCTGAAGTCCTACCGGCTGCTCTTTTTCATCTCGGTCCCGGTCTTCTCCCTGATGGCCGTTGCCGCGCCGCTGGTCTGCGACCTCTGGATCGGCAGCCGTCAGCCCGGTTTCGTTCAGGCGCTGCTCATCCTGAGCGCCGGCTGGTTCGTCAACACCCTGTGCGTCCCCGCCTACTACGCGGGCATGGGGACCGGCGAACTGCGCTGGAACGTGATCTCCCACGCCCTGATGGCTCTGCTCAACGTCTGCCTCGGCTATCTGCTGGGGCTGCGCTTCGGCGGCGCCGGCGTGGTGGCCGGCTGGGCCATCGCGTTGGCGCTGGGAGGGGTACTGCTCGGGGTCTCGTTCCACCGGGAGCAGGGGCTCGCCCTGAGTGAGTTCTTGCCCCGGGGGAGCCGCTGGCTGACGGTCTGGTGCCTGGCGGGGATGCTCGGCTGCTACTTCTTTTCCGGCGGCGTCGCGATTCCCGGGCCGCCGGTCCGGGGGAGTGCCGCCCTGTTGGTCTGCTTCAGCGCGCTGGTTGCGCTGCCGGTCTGGTGCCATCCGCTGCGCAGGGAAATCACCGGCTGGCTGGGCGGCCTGTATCAAAAAAGGGCGGTCGCCTCCTGAGGCGAGCGCCCCCGAGCAAGGAGTCAATCGTGATCAAGCAGGCTGTGAAGAAAACCATGCGTCGGGCAGGCTACCTCGTCTCCGCCTACGAGTTTATCAACGACCCGGAAGCGGTAAGGATGAAATTCCTGGAACAACTCGGCGTGGATCTGGTCCTCGACGTGGGCGCCAACGATGGGCAGTACGGCTCGCGGCTGCGCGGCCTGGGCTACGGCGGGCGGATCGTTTCCTTCGAGCCGTTACGCGGCGTCCATGCCCGGCTCAAGGAGCGCAGCTCAGGGGACCCGCTGTGGGAAACGCTCAACTGCGCCCTGGGAGACCAGGAGGGGAGCGCCGAGATCAACGTCTCACAGAACACCTGGAGCAGCTCGCTGCTCGACATGCTGCCGGAGCACGTCGCGGCGGCTCCCGACTCCGTCTACCAGGGGACCGAGACCATCGCCGTGCAGACCCTCGACTCGGTGCTGCCCCGCTACCACCGGCCCGGGGAACGCCTGTTTCTCAAGATCGATACCCAGGGCTTCGGCATGAAGGTCCTCAGTGGGGCCGAAAAATCGCTGGACCAGGTGCTGGGGATCCACATCGAGATGTCGCTGGTTCCCCTGTACCGGGGCGAGCCCCTGCTCGGGGAAATAGTCACCTTCCTGCAGTGGAAGGGATACAGCCTCGTGCATATCGAGCCGGAATACGTGAACCCGGTCACCGGCCAGCAGCTGCAGGTTAACGGCCTGTTCCTCAGGAGCCTGTGATGGCCCGTTTTCCCGATGCCGCTTCGACCGCGCAGCCGGACCATCCCGCCGGGAGATTGGCCCGATGCTGAAAGCGCTGCAACCCCGCCACGACTACTTTGCAGGTGGAAACCGATCATGACTCTCTATCTCGGCATCCTTACGGCCGTAGGGCTACTGCTGTTTTTGTTGTTGCCGGTACGGGTCAAACTGCTGGTCTCCTTCATCCTGATGACCAAAGGGTTCGACCTGGTGCCGTCGATCATCGACGGGGTGGACGTCTGGGATTGCGGGACGGTGCTGTTCCTGCTGTCGGCCCTGCCGCTGCTCTTTTCCCAGGGTGAAAAACTGCGGGAATCCCCCTTTTACCTGGCGGCGTTCAAGGTTTTCTATGCCTGGCTCCTGATCTGTTTGGTGTGGTCCCTGGTCTTTTATCAGTATCCGTGGATGCACACCTTTAAGGTGGCGCGGCAGATGGTGATCGGATATTTCTCCTTGTTTGTGCTGCTGGCGTTTTTCCTGGCCGACGCGAGATCGCTGCCCTACTTTATGCGCTGGCTCTACAGGATCACCTTTATCCTCCTGCCGGTCAGCATCGTGCAAACCGTGTTGAATCTGCACATTCTCTTCAGCCTGTCTCAGCAGTATGGTCCCGTGACCAGGGCAATACCGGTCTTTTTGTCCATCACGCTGTTTTTCCTGTTCGAGATCGCTGCCAGGCTCTTTTCCGGTCAGCGCGTCAGGCTGCACGAGGGGGTCTATGCGCTGCTGGCGCTGACAGCCACGGCCCTCACCTACACCAGGGGGATCTATCTCGCCTTCACCCTTACCTGCCTGCTGCTGATCGGCAACCTCGCCTTCGATAAACGGCTCAAGGCGCAACGCCTGCTGGCGGCGTTCCTGCTGGCGGCACTGTGCCTGCCCTTTCTCGTGTCCGGCGGGTATCTGGACCGGGTCATTGACCGGTTCTCCAGCGGGATCGGCCTGGTGGGGCTCAAAACGAACTTTACCAGCAAAAACAACGTGGACAGTTTCACGGGGCGCATCGAACTGACCAAGGAGCGCTTCGGTCTGGTCTGGGAGCGCAACCCCGTGGTCGGCCTGGGCTTCCTGCACGAAGACGATGTGCCTGCCGCGCTGCGCAATTCCTTCAAGTCCGGTTCCGTCATTACGACGCCGGAGTATCTGAAACGTTACCGGTACAATCCGCGCTACACACTCGCTCTCTATTCGGCGGACATCGGCTGGGCAAACCTGGTGTTGATGACCGGTTTTGTCGGTCTGGTGACCTTTCTGCTGTTTTTGGGCTGCTTCTTTCTCAGCTATTACCGGCGGGTACCCGTTCCCGAACCGTACTATCACCTGAGGCTCGCCTTCTTCCTGCAGACGGTCATGATGGCCATCCTCATGTTTAACGGCGACACCTTCGTGTCGAAGCTTCAGGTCGCCTGCTTCATGATCGCCGGTTATGCGGTGACGAGCCACCGGGGGGGGCTCTCCCCCGGCGCTCCGTCACCCGGCGCTCGGGTGGCGCCGGCTGCGGCCGGGGCGCAATTCGTGCTGGCCCGGAAAATGCCCCGGACTGCGCCGCTTGGGGCAAAGGGGAGTGTCTGACATGAAAATGGCGTACGTGACGACCTTCGACCCGTCGGACCCGCTTGCCTGGTCGGGGACCTGTGCCAATATCCTCAAGACCCTGGAGCGCAGCGGATTTCAAAGTCAGGCCATCGGCAATCTCAGGGACAAGACCAGCCTGCTCTACAAGGTCAAGAGCGTGGTGTATGCCCGGCTGTTGTCGAAAACCTACCTGGGGGGTCGCGAGCCGGCCTGCGCGCAATTTTATGCCGGCCAGGTCGGCAGGGCTTTGGCAACTTCCGGATGCGACGTCGTTTTCAGTCCCGGGACCACCCCCATTGCCTACCTGAAAACGGAAAAGCCGATCGTTTTTTGGGCGGACGCCACCTTTGCCGGCATGGTCGATTTTTATCCCGGCTACGGCAATCTTTGCAGCGAAAGCCTCAGTAAAGGCAATCGGGTCGAGCAGGCGGCCCTGTCCAACTGCCGGCTCGCGATCTATTGCTCCGAATGGGCGGCCAACACGGCGCTGGCGAACTACGACGTCGATCCGGCAAAAGTAAAGGTAGTCCCCTTTGGTGCCAATATCGACTGCAACCGTCAGCTGCCCGACATAGAGGCGGGCCTCGCCACCAAGGACTTCGAGGTCTGCAGGTTGCTGTTCCTGGGAGTGGATTGGTCCAGAAAGGGGGGCGACCTGGCCCTCAGGGTCGCGGAAACGCTGAACCGCAGAGGGGTCCGGACCGAGCTGCATGTCGTCGGCTGCCAGCCGCCGGTGTCCGTGCCGAGCTACGTAAAGCTGCACGGGTTTCTTGCGAAGACAACCGACGAGGGACGCCGGTTGCTGGATCAGCTGATGAGCGCAGCCCACTTCCTGATCCTGCCTGCCAGGGCCGAATGTTTCGGCGTGGTGTTCGCCGAAGCGGCTTCCTACGGGGTTCCCTCCCTGGCTACCAGGGTCGGGGGGATTCCCAGCGCGGTCCGGGACGGAGCGAACGGCCAGACTTTCGGGCTCGACGCAGGTCACGAGCCGTACTGCGACTACATCGAAAGGTTGCTGGCATCACGGCAGGAATACGACCGGCTGGCCCTGTCGTCCTTTAAGGAATATTCCGAGAGACTGAACTGGGGTGCTGCCGGCAGGAAAGTACACGGTCTGGTGCAGGAGTACTGCCGCTGACCTACATGAGCAGCCGCGAGGCAACGATCTCTTCAAGACCGGGAACCGGCAGGGACAGCGTATGCGGAAAATAAAAAGACTCGTCACGGCGCTGGCTTGCCTGGTGCTGGCCGCCTGGTTGCCGCTCGCGGCCGGGGCGGAGCAACGCGCCGGCCGGGGCGCGAATCTGCTGCGCAACGCGTCCTTTCTGCAGTCCACCAACCGGCCGATTCCCGATTATTGGGACCTGCATCATGCAGCCGGAACGGTCTTCAAGGAGCTGCACCGGCAGTACTTCATCAGCGCCACGGTCCCCTCGCCGGTCGCCGGCACCAGGACCCTGGTGCTCCAAAACAGCGAAGCCGGGTTCTACCACGCGATCCTGGCGCCGCACAACCTGCCCCGGAGGCTGCCCGAAGGGACCTACACCTTCTCGGTGTACGCCAGATCAAAGGGTGCCCAGGCGGACCTGGTGATCTACCGGAGCTGGGGCGGCCAGTTGCTGGCCCGGAAACCGCTCTCCAGAACCTGGCAACGCTATGCCGTCAGTTTCCAGGTGAAGGACGCGGACGGGAACCCTCCCCAGCCGATGCTCTATTTTCCCGGCCAGGCGACCTATTTCGTCGCCGCGCCTCAGCTGGAGCAAGGCTCCACGGCTAGCGCATTCAGCCCCGCGTCCGAGGACGCCGTCCCGGAAAGAGACGCCCGGACGGCTGCCGCCCAGGGCGACGACCGGAATGCCGTCAACCGGAAGATCGCCAGGGCGCGCCGGGAAGTCGCCCCGTTGCGCGCCTTTTTCGACAAGGACTATTACACGGTCGAGGATGCGGCCTATCTGGACGTGGCAACCCGGTACGATGCAGCCCCGGAAGTGCGGCTGGACTGTCCCGGGGAGCGCGCGGGCGCCCCGGCTTTTTCCGGCAGGGCCGTCGCGGACCGCTCCGGCTCGGCACGCATCCGGGTGCCACTTGCCTCGTTTTCCCTCGGAAAACACCTCTGCACGGTGACCGCACGGCAGGGAACCCGTAGCGCGGGGACGACCCCCGTCGTATTGACGCGTCTGGCCGAGCGTCCGCACCGGGTGCGGGTGACCTCCCGGCGCTGCCTGGAAGTCGACGGCGTCCCGTTTTTCCTGATCGGCATGGAGGTCGGCGGGGCGACGCTCCCGGACTGGTATCTCGACGACCTGGCAAGCCACGGGATCAACACCCTCTTTATGTCGGCAGCGCAGAGCGCAGGCGGCGCCTATGACCTGGTGCTTATCGAGCAGCAACTGAAAAAGGCCCGGCGCCACGGCCTGAAGGTCGTGCTCGGCAGGCCGCTCATGGGGTGCCAGGACCCTCGCTGGCGGCAGAAACTGCGCGCCTTTAAGGAGCTGGTCGTCAAGTTGCGGGACGACCCGGCCGTCATCGCCTGGGAAGTGGTGGACGAGCCTGCCGCGCCTACCTGGAAAGATGCCGAACTGCTGCAGATCTACCGGGAGCTGAGGGACATCGATCCCTACCGGGCCATTTTCATGAACTGGGCCTACGACGGTGTGCCCGCCGAAATCGGCAGGGAGCCGCTGGGCACCCTCAACGCCACCGATTTTTACTCCAAGGACTACTACCCCTTTGCGGCGCAGGACGATTCGACCTTCAAGTATGCCGGGCACGCGGTCCGGGCTTTGGAAACCGCCAGGATGTTCAACAAGATTCCCCATGCCTGGATCCAGCTCTACGGGGGGATGGACGCCTGGCGGGAGCCGACCGGGGACGAGCTCAGCTACATGGTGTACCTCAACCTGCTGTACGGCGGGATGTACAGCTACTGGAACACCAAATCGAACTGCGCCGCGACCTGGAGCCGTGTCGCCGAGATCAACCGGCAGGCGCAGACCCTGGCGGGGGAGCTCTTCCTGAATCCGGAAGCGCAGGAAAGCGGGCTGCCCCAGGCACGGGGGAACTTCACCCTTTCCGTCTGGAAGCGGGGCCGGGCCTGGTATGTCATCGTCCTGCACAACGGAAAGGGGAGCGAGACCCTCGATTACGATCTGGCCGGACTGGTCGGCAGGCAGGCGGTTTCCGTGCATTCCCTGTTCGAGGGGCGGGACTTGACGCCGGAGGTCAGGGGCATCAAGGAGCAGTTCGCACCCTACCAGAGCAGGGTGTACCTGGTTCTCCCGGGCAAGGGAGGGAGCCCGGCAGACGCGTCCTCCCCGTCCCGAAGCCGATGGACGAGGCAAGCCGGAAAGGCGCCTGCCGAGCCGTAACACCCGATTAAAGCTCACCACGTGACGAACTGAGGCAGCAGGCGGCGGAGGTGCCTACCCATGATCCGGGTCTACCCGAAAATTTCCATCATCACCCCCTCCTTCAACCAGGGGCGCTACCTGGAGCAGACCATTTTGTCCGTGCTCAACCAGGGCTACCCCAACTTCGAGCACATCGTCATGGACGGGGGGTCCTCGGACCAAACCGTGGAGATCCTGCGGAAATACCCCCACCTGGTCTGGGTGTCGGAACAGGACCGCGGGCAGGCGGACGCCCTGGGCAAGGGGTTGGCCAGGGCGAGCGGCGAGATCGTCGGCTGGATCAACTCGGACGACTACTACCGGGAAAACATCTTCGCCTCCGTTGCCGGGTGGTTCGCCGATCCTGCCACGCAATGGGTGGTCGGCAACGTGGCGGTCCAGTTCGACGACGGCAGCGAGCCGGTTTTCCGCCGCAGCCAAACGGTCAGCCGCCTGGCCCTCATGGACGACCCGGACCTGGTGCGCCAGCAACCGACCTTCTTTCGCAGGGAGGCGTTGGCGCGCGCGGGTGGCTGGGACGCCCGGTTCCACATGGTGATGGATTTCGACCTCTGGATGCGCCTGACCGGTGTGGCGCTTCCCACCATGGTGGACGAGGACTGGGCCTTTTACCGTAACCATGTGGACCAGAAGAGCTCCCTGGCCAATATCCTGCGGCAAAGCAGGGAAATCGGCGCGGTGCTGCGCCGGGAGGGGGCGCCCTGGCGGCTGATCGCCGGCCACGGCTGCCGCAAGCGCTGGTACTGGCTCAAGGGGATCTGCAAGGAACGGCTGATCGCGCTCGGGCTCACCCCTGAGAAATACCGCAACCGTCCGGTGCGCCAGCATGTCGGGTGAGCTCTCATGAAAATCGTGCACCTGATCTGGGGGCTGGAGGTCGGCGGGGCCGAGACCATGCTGGTGGACATCGCCAACGCGCAGGCCCGCGAGCACCAGGTCTGGCTCCTCGTCGGCAATACGGACGTTCATGCCTCCATCCTGGCCGCCCTCTCGAACCGGGTGAACCTGGTGTTTGTCGGCAGGCCCCCGGGGAGCCGGAACCCCTGGTACACCCTCAAACTGCTGGCCGCCCTGCGGCGCATCGGACCGGATGTCGTGCACGTCCATCAGGAAAGCTTCATCCGGCTCAAAAGGTTCATTGCCGCCCCCCTGGTGTTGACCGTGCACGCCACCCGCAGCAACCTGCATCCGGCCCTGGAGGCTTTCGACTCGGTCTGCTGCATTTCCGAGGCGGTGCGCAGCGACGTGGCGGGGAGGTTTCCCGCCTGCCGGCTGCGCGTGATCCATAACGGGGTGGATTTCTCCTCCCTGTCGGTCAAAAAGTGCTACGGGGGGGCCGCCCCCTTTCGCATCGTGCAGGTGAGCCGGCTGGACCACGATACCAAGGGGCAGGACCTCCTGATCAGGGCCCTCGCCTCGGTGCACCAGGAGCTGGGGGAGGGGAGGGTCACCATCGATTTCATCGGCGAGGGGATTTCGCGCGGCTTCCTGGAGAGCCTGGCGGCGGAGTACCGTCTGGAAGGGCACTGCAGGTTTCTGGGTCTGCTTGCGCGCAGAGAAATATACGCCCGCCTGGCAGACTACGACCTGCTGGTGCAGCCTTCGCGATACGAGGGGTTCGGCCTGAGCGTCGTGGAGGGCATTGCGGCCGGTCTGCCGGTACTGGTGTCGGATATCGAGGGACCGCTGGAAATCATCGCGGGCGGGAAGCTGGGCGGCAGCTTCCGGTCCGAAGACGTCGCGGACCTGGCCGGGAAAATCGTCGCGTTGGTCGGTCAGTCGGGGCAGGCCGGGTTCGACCGGCTGATGCAGGACCGCCTGCGCCAGGCAGCCGGCCGCTTCGACGTCGCCGGGACGGCGCAAGCCTACCTCGAAGAATACCGCAGTCTGGTGCCGGCGCTTTCGAGAACTTAAGCGAAACGCCCAACCACCAAGAGATAGCCAGGAGGAACGCTTAAGATGAAGCCGAGGGTGATGATCATCGAGGGGTGCGATTTCCAGGGCTTTCCGGTCGGAGGGCAGCTGACCCATGCCATCCACTGGATCCAGGTCTTCGGGGAGCGGCTCGCCCTGGTGGGAGTCTCCACGGACGACACTCCGGTGGGCGTCTGGACCAAAAAGGAGTTCCACGGCGTCGTGCTGGATTATTTCAGCATCGGGAAGTCGGACACCAGCTGCAGCAAGCCCCTGCTCCCCAGGCGGCTCACGGTACTGCTGCGCCTGAAGCGCCACAAAAAGGAGATCCTGTCCCTGGGCATTGGGTCGGCCTTCGTCATGGCGCCCGAGGCGATGCTCGCGGTCTCCAACTGGGGGCTTAGGGTCTGCTACAAATTTTCCGGTGTGGAAAATCCCCTCACCATGCCGCGCTACCCGGCCGGCCGCCTGCTGGCGACCCGCTTCGAGAACCTGCTCTTCGCGAGCCTGGCGGCTCATGCCGAACTGATTCTGGCGGCCTCCGACCAGGAGGGGATAGACACCATGGTCTCCCGCAGCAAGGGGGTACTCAGCGCGAGGCGGATCGTCCAGTTTCCGACCCGCGTCGACACCTCGGTCTTCCAGGCCAGGCGCGACGCCGCACCCGGCGGCCCGCCGCTTTTCGTGTCGTGCGGCCGGCTGAACCATGTCAAGGGGTGGGACCTGGTCCTGGACGCCTTCATCGCGGTGAAGAAACGGCTTCCGGACGCGGAGCTCTGCTTCGTGGGCGACGGCGAGGACCGTCCGGCACTGGAGGCGCGGATCGCCGACGCCGGGTTGCAGGGGGCGGTGACCATCACCGGCTTCCTGGCCGCACCGGCCGTGGCGGTCGTTTTGAACCGCTCCCGGGTCTTCCTGATGGGCTCGCACAAGGAAGGGTGGCCCATCGCCCTGCTGGAGGCGCTCGCCTGCGGGCTGCCGGTGGTATCCACCAGGGTGAGCGGGACCGGCGACCTGGTGGAGCAGGCCCGCAACGGCTACCTGCTCGATTCCAGGGATCCCGGCGCCTATGCCGATCGGATGGTCGCGGCCCTGGAACTGGACAACCCCAACCAGGTTTCCCTCGAGATCGCCCGCTGCTATGCGCTGGACCGGCTGGCGGGCTACCTCGAGGCGCTCTGGGAGCCGCTGGCCGGGTGAGGCCGGCGCCGACAAGGACATCATGAAGATACTTCAGGTTCACAACTACTACCGCTCCTCCGCCCCCAGCGGCGAGGACGCCGTTGCCAGGAACGAGCGGCAGCTGCTCGAGGAGCACGGCGTGGAGGTCGTCAGGTTCGAGAAGTTCAACGACGACATCGACAAAACCACCCTGCCGGGCAGGATATCCCTGGGACTCAATACCATCTGGTCCCGGCGCAGCCGCGCCGAGCTGCTGGCCCTGCTGCGTGAGGTCAAGCCCGACCTGGTGCACATTCACAGCGTCTATCCCCAGATGTCCCCCTCGGTGTATGCCGCCTGCACGGAGGCCGGCGTGCCGGTGGTGCACACGCTGCACAATTTCCGCTACGTCTGTCCCGCCGCGCTTTTGCAGAGGAAGGACCACCCCTGCCAGGAGTGCCTGGGGCACTGGCCCTGGAAGGCGCTGCTGCACCGCTGCTGCCGGGGCTCGCTGGCGGTGACGGGAGCGCTGGTCGGGATGATCTGCCTGATGCGGCTGCGCGGCGCCTTCACCCGCGAGGTGAACGGCTTCATCGCCATCTCGGAATTCGCCCGACTGCGCCTGGTGGCCGGCGGGCTGCCCGCCGGGCTGATCGAGGTGAAGCCGAATTTCCTGCCCCAAGCCCCGCTGGCGGTCGCGGGGGAGCGGGAGAACTATGCGGTGTACCTTGGGCGGCTCACCAGGGAAAAGGGGGTTCAGACCCTGATTCAGGCCTGGCACGGCGTGAAGGGGTTGTCCCTGAAGGTCATCGGCGCGGGAGCCTTGCGTCCGGAGCTGGAAGCTCTGGCCGCCCAGCGCGACGGGGACGTTCAGTTCCTGGGGGCGCAGGACCGGGATGCGGTCTTCGCGCTGGTGGGCAAGGCGCAGTTCGTGGTGGTTCCTTCCGAATGCAGCGAGACCTTCGGCATGGTGGTGATCGAGGCCTATGCCTGCGGCACCCCGGTGCTGGTGTCGCGCCAGGGTGCCCTGGTGGAGATCGTGGTGGAAGGCGAGACCGGGCTTAGTTTCGAGGCGGGTAACGCCGCCGAGCTGGCCGCCCAGGCGAACCTGCTGGCTGCGGATCCCGAACTGGCGCGGGAGATGGGGCGCAAGGCCCGGGAGATCTACCTGGAGAAGTTCACCCGGGAGACCAATTTCACCAGGCTCATGGAGATCTACCGCAAGGCCCAGGCAGACCTCGCCTTTCGGGCGGGAGCGGCGAGCGCCCGGAGCAGCGCGGACCCCGCCTGTGCCACGGTGAATGCGGTCCGGCAACCCGCCGGTCCCGGCCGAGGGGCATAGTCCCCTTCCGCAGCCTGCCGGATGGCCGCCTACGGAGGCCCCGGCGCCTGGGAGCACCGCTTCCGTCGCCATCCGTCGCAAACGCATGCGCCCCCCCCGTGGGTTCAAGCCACGCCTCGCGGCGTTGTAGCCGTGACCTGTGATGCAGCGGCTGTACATCGCGGTATATTGGCTGTGCAGGGCGATGTAGAAGCCGTTCATGACGATGTAGAGGCTGTACATGACGATGTAGAGGCTATACCCGATGATGCAGAGATTATACATGATGATGCGGAGGTTATGCATTGTAAATGGTGTGCATGACGATGTATATGTTGTACATTACGATGTAGAAGTTGCACATGACTAGGTAGAGGTTGCACATGACTAGGTAGAGGTTGCACATGACTAGGTATAAGTTGCACATGACGAGGTTGAAATTGCACATGAGGAGGTTGAAGTTGCACATGACGAGGTAGAAGTTGCGCATGACGATGTATAATTTGCACATTACTATGTAGAGGTTGTACATTACGATGTAGAAGTTGCACATGACGATATAGAAGTTGTACATGACGATATAGAAGTTGTACGTGACGATGTAGAAGTTGCACATGACGATGTAGAAGTTGTACATGACGATGTAGAAGTTATACATGACGATTTAGAGGCTGTGTATCGCGATATATCGGCTGTACATCGCGATGTACCGGTTGTGCCTCGCGGGCGACCGGCTGCAGGTCGTTCCCGGCCGAATTGTTCCCGAATCATTTCCCGCCTGTAACCTCCCTACAACGTACCCCAGGTATCATGACGGCACGCGTCGCGCTGCGCGGCGCTTGCGCCGCCCTGCTTGCGAGCCCGAACCTCCCACAGGAGATGCCACCAGTGAACACCTCTTTTACCATCGATTCCGGAAGCGACCTCCCCGAGGCGGTACTCCCCTCGCTGCGCCAAAGCCTCTTCCCTGCCGGTCCCGATACCATCTCTGGCGATGTCCCGCCGGCGGGTGACTTTCCGTCCGTCCCTTTGGACCTGGTGGGGCTGGCGGACCCGAGGGGGGAGGATGGCGGGGAGTCCCTCCTGTTTGGCTACCGGATCAGTCACGGCGGCCTGCAGGGGGACCTGGCCCGGGCCTGCCGCTTCATCGCCTCCGGACCCCCGACCCGGGTCATGGCCTGTGCCAACCCCCACTCGCTGATCGTAGCGCGCGGGGACGCCGCTTTTTCCCGGGCACTTCGGGATGCCGACCTCCTGATCCCGGACGGTTCCGGCATCCTGCTCGCCGCCCGGGTCCTGGACCTGCCGATTACCGACCGGGTGGCCGGGTTCGAGTTCTTCCAGGGGCTGACGGGGAGGCTCGCGGCCGCAGGCGGGGCCCGCTATTTCTTCCTGGGCTCCTCCGTGCAGGTACTGGACCTGATCACCGAGCGCCTGCGCCGTGAGCATCCCGGGATCACGGTGTGCGGCACGCTCTCCCCTCCCTTCAAGAGCGAGTTCAGCCGGGCGGAAAACGACGAGATGATCGCCAGCATCCAAAAGGCCCGTCCGGATGTCCTCTGGGTCGGGATGACCGCGCCCAAACAGGAAAAATGGGTCCAGCAAAACCGGGGCCGGCTGGAAGTCCCCCTGGTCGCGGCGGTCGGGGCGGTCTTCGACTTTTACGCCGGAACCAAGCAGCGCCCCTCGGTTTTCTGGCGGCGTCTCGGCCTGGAATGGCTCCCCCGCCTGCTGCGCGAACCCCGCCGGCTCTGGGAAAGAAACCTGCGCTCCACCCCTTTGTTTCTGCTCTGGATCTTGCGCGAGAAGGCCAAGGTGCTCCGGGCTGCTGCGCGCTAGCCGGCCCGGACCGGTCCCGCGGCTTCAGGGGATTGTTCCCGAATCTTTCTCTCCCTGTAACCTTTTCACAATAACACTACGTTACTGTAGCAGGCGTGTTGCCGGGCGCCGGCACTGGCCGGCCCAACCGATGCTGCCGCCAGCTTCCCACAGGAGTTTTACCCGTGAACCTTTCGAGATCCCTCCGTGCCGGGACCGCCCTCAGCGCGGCACTGCTGGTCCTGCTCCTGGCCGCCCTGTACCGGGGCGCCTTCACCTGGCTGGTCACCATGGACTGGATCCGGGAGGACTACAGCTCCAGCGGCCTGATACCGCTGGTCGTCGCCTATCTGGTCTACGAGAGGCGGGCCGAATTGGGGCGCACCCCCTGGGTCCCCTCCTTCAAAGGGCTCCTGCCGGTCGGGTGCGGAGTGCTGCTCTACTGGCTGGGGGAGCTCTCGGGGGAGTATTTCACGCTCTACCTTTCCTTCTGGCTGGTCCTGGCCGGCCTGCTCTGGTGCTGGATGGGGACCGGGCGGCTGAGGGTGCTCGGGTTCCCGATATGCTTCCTGCTCGCCATGTTCCCGCTCCCCAATTACCTCAACAACATGGTCACCCTGAAGCTCAAGCTGGTTTCCTCCATATTCGGGGTCTGGGTGATGCGGCTTTACGGGTTGTCGGCCTACCGGGAGGGAAACGTCATCGACCTGGGATTCACCCGGCTCCAGGTGGTCGACGCCTGCAGCGGGCTGCGCTATTTCATTCCTCTTTTGGTGCTGGCCCTGCTGATCGCCAACTATTACCGCGCCCCACTCTGGAAACGGGGGCTCTTCGTGCTCTCGGCCGTCCCGGTGTCGGTCGTCACCAACGGGCTGCGCATCGCCTCCGTGGGGATTTTATACCAGTACTTCGGGCCGGTGGTCGCCGAAGGATTCTTCCACGATTTCTCCGGCTGGTTCATCTTCATGTTCAGCATCGGGTTACTGCTCCTGGAACTAAAGCTCTGGAAACGGCTGCTCCCCGAGCCCGCGCTGCCGCGGCAGACGGTGGCGCAGGCGGGGGCGGCGCCGGCACCCGCGGCTCCCCGGCTGCCCGTTCAGCTGGCGCTGCCGGTGCTGCTTTTGCTGGGGAGCCTCGCTGCCTCGAGCGGCATCGATTTCCGGGAGAAGGTCGTGCTGGCCCGCGCCTTCAGCGAGTTTCCCCTGGAATTGAAGGGGTGGAAGGGGAGCCGGACCACAATGGAGCAGGCCTATCTGGACACGCTCAAACTGGACGACTATTCCATGGTCGATTACCGGGATGCCGGCGGCAAGACGGTGGGGTTCTACGCCGCCTTCTACGGCAGCCAGACCAAGGGCGAATCGATCCATTCTCCGGAGAGCTGCCTGCCCGGCACCGGCTGGGACTTCCAGGAATCCGGCGCCGTCGCCTTGCCCCTGGGAGCTGCCGGGACCATGCAGGTGAACCGTGCCTACATGCAAAAAGGTGGGGCGAAGGAATTGACCTATTACTGGTTTCCGCAGCGCGGCCGGGTGCTCACCAGTCTCTTCCAGATAAAGGTCTACAACTTCTGGGACGCCCTGACCCGGCACCGGACCGACGGCGCGCTGGTGCGGCTCATCACCCCCATCTATGAATCCGAGCAGGTGGGCGAGGCCGACCGGCGGCTGCAGAGCTTCGCCCGGGGCCTGGTCCCGGAGTTGGCGAAGTTCATCCCGCACTGATTAACGCCAGGCTTTGCGCCTTTGCGTTAAAGCCTTTGACTGTGGATTGCATCCTTTTCAGGTTTATCTCAAACAAAGGCCGGCATGAGCTTTCTCACCACACTACTGATATCCGTACTGATCACCATCGCGCTGACGCCGGCCTTCAGTGCCGTGGCGCTGCGCTTCCAGTGGGTCGACCTCCCCAGTGAGAGGAAGGTGCATTCCATCCCTACCCCCCGGGTGGGCGGGTGCGCCATGGCGCTGGGCGCCTTCATCCCGCTCTGCTACTGGCTGCACGCCGAACCGTTCCTGCTCTCCTATCTCGCCGGGGGGGCGCTGCTGGTCCTCATCGGCGGGGTGGACGACTTTCGCGACCTCTCTCCCCGGGCGAAGTTTGCCGGACAGGCCGCCGCAGCCCTGATCGCAGTCATCCCGGGCGGGGTGCGCATCGAGAGCCTGGGGGCGCTCGCTCCGGACGGCTTCCTGCTCCCGGGGTGGTGCGCCATCCCGCTCACCGTGCTGGTCATCGTCGGGGTGACCAACGCCATCAACCTCTCGGACGGCCTGGACGGGCTGGCCGGCGGGCTCTCGCTGCTGGTCTTCGCGGGCATTGGCTACCTGGCCTACCTGGACGCCAACCCCAGCATCGGTCTCATCAGCATAGCGCTTTTGGGGGCGCTCTTCGGCTTCCTGCGCTTCAACACGCATCCCGCCTCCGTCTTCATGGGGGACGCCGGGAGCCAGTTCCTGGGCTTTTCCGCGATCACCCTGGCCCTCGCGCTCACCCAGGGGCATCCCACCGCGCTGAGCCCGGTGCTGCCGCTCATCCTTTTGGGCTTCCCGGTCCTGGACACCCTCACCGTCATGGTGACCCGGATCAGCGCCGGGCGCTCCCCCTTCGCCGCGGACAAGAACCATTTTCACCACAACCTGATGGCGCTGGGGTTCCTGCACCCCGAGAGCGTGTTCATCATCTACGTGTTCCAGGCCTTTTTGCTCTTCGCCGCCGTGTACTTCCGCTTCTACTCGGACTGGAGCCTGCTGGCCGGCTACCTGGCATTCTCCTTCCTGGTGCTGTACGGCTTCTCCCACGCTTCCAAAAACCGGCGCACCGTCAGGCGCTTCGGTTTCCTGGACGCCAGGATCTCGGATAAGCTGCGCCGGATGAAGCGCGAAGGGGTGGTGATCCGCTACAGCTTCCGCCTTTTCGAGACCGGGGTCCCGGCGCTGCTGCTCCTCACCTGCCTGGTGGCCGAGCGTGCCAACCCCTACCTGCGCCTGGCCTCCCTGTTCTTCACCGTGGCGATCCTCTCCGTCTGCCTGCTGCGCGGAGACTGGCTCCCGGGGCTTTTGCGGTCCGTGTTCTACCTGCTGATACCCTTTTCCGTCTACCTGAGCGGCGACCGGGTGGCCCTTTTAAGCGACACCCTGCTGGCACGCTGCTACAACGCCTCGTTCGGCGCGGTGGCCGTCCTCATCATCCTGATCTCCAAATTCTCCCGCAGGAAAGCGGGCTTCCGAAGCACCCCCATGGACTTCCTGATCGTCATCCTGGCCCTGGCGGTACCGATTCTGCCCGAACAGCGCATACAGGATTACCAGATCGGTCTCACCGCCGCCAAGATCCTGCTGCTCTACTTCAGCTTCGAGGTGCTGCAGGCGGAGATGCGCGGCAAGATGCGGCGCACGGCGCTTTGGACCGTGGCGTCCCTGGTGGCCCTGGCTTGTTGAAAAACTTACCCCGACCCTATTCACGGAGGAACCTTTTATGCTTAGCGTCCGCCTCACCCGACTCATCTGGCTGTTCTCCCTGCTCCTGCTGGTCGCCTGCTCCGGCCCGGAGGCGAAGAAGCAGAAGTTCTTCGCCAAGGCGAAGACCCTCTACGACAAGGGCGATTACGTCAAGTCCCGCATCGAGCTGAAAAACGCCATCCAGATCGACCCGAAATTCGCCGACGCCTTCCAGCTCTTCGGCCTGCTCGACTTGAAGGAGGGAAACCTCAAGGGGGCTTTCGGCAATTTCAACAAGGTCATCGCGCTTAACCCGGCCGACAAGGTGGCCCAGTACCATACGGGGAAGATCTTCCTCGCGGTGCGCCAGCTGGACAAGGCGATGGAGAAGGCCGAGCTGCTCCTGAAGCAGGACCCCAACTACCCGGACGGGCTTTTGCTGAAGGGGGCAGTGCTGGTGGCCCGCCGGGATGTCGGCGCCCGGCCCTTCCTGGAAGGGGTGATCGCCCGCGGCACCGGGCAGCCGGACGCGTACCTGCTGCTTTCCAACGCCTGCCTGCAGGCCCGCGACCCCAAGGGGGCCGAGGGGGCGCTCCGGCACGGGCTGGAGGCGAACCCGGCCTCGGTGGAACTGTACCTCTCGCTGGTGGGCGCCTGCTCCCAGACCGGCAGGAATGACGAGGCCGTGACGCTGCTGGTGAAGGTCTGCTCCCTGGAGCCGAAAAACCTGGAGACCGGCCTGGCCCTGGCCGGCTTCTACTGGGCCCTGGGGAAGCAGCCCCAGGCGGTCGAAGTGCTGGGGAAGCAGGTGGCCGCGGACCCCGAAAACGACCAGCGCCGTCTCAAGGTGGCTGAATTCTACCTGGCGCGCAACCGTACCCCGGACGCCGAACGGGAGCTCAAGGAGGGGATCGCCAGGAACTCGAAGGGATTCCCGCTGCGCCTGGCGCTCGCCGACCTCTACCTGCAAAGCGGCCGGGGCGAGCTGGGCATCGCCTGCCTCAAGGAGAGCGCAGGGCTTGGCAAGGAGAGCGACCCCGGGGTGCTCCAGGCGAAGAGCGCCCTGGCCAAGGTGTACCTGCAGCGCGCGGAGCTGGACAAGTCCGCCGGCTACGTCGAGGAAGTCCTCAAGGAGAGCCCCAAGAGCGTCGAGGCCCACTTCATCAAGGGGAGCATAGAGCTGCAAAAGCGCGACGGGCTGAACGCCGTCAACGAGTTTCGGACCGTGGTGAGCGAGCAGCCCCAGTACCTGGAGGGATACCTCCACCTGGCCGAGGCGTACCTGCTGCAAAAGGAGCAGGGGCTGGCACTCGACACCCTGAAGAGCGCCCAGAAGGTGGATCCCGCCTCCCGCGAGGTGCAGATCGCCCTTTCCCGTTACTACGGCTCCCATAAGGATGTCCCGGCCGCGCGCGAGCTGCTGGAAAAGCTCCTGGCCAAGACCCCCGGGGACCTGGAAGTCCGGGTGGAGCTCGGGGACCTTTATGCCGGAAACGGCGAGCTTGCCAAGGCGGAAGCGGAGTATGCCCGGGTGAGGAGCCTGGCCCCCAAGCTCCCCATCGGCTACGTGAAGGCGGGCGCGCTGCACCTGCGGCAGGGGAAAAAGGCCCTGGCCATCGCCGATTACGAGAAGGCGTACCAGTTGAACCAGGGCTCCTGGCTACTGGCCAACGACCTGGCCTACCTGATTGCGGAAAATTCCAGTTCGCCCGGGGAGCTGGACCGCGCCCTCGCCCTGGCCGAAAAGGCGCGCACCCTCAACCCCGAGGCGGTGAACATCCTGGACACCATGGGGTGGCTGCACTACAGAAAGGGGGAGTCGCAAAAGGCCGTGGAACTCCTGCGGCAGGTGCAGTCCAAGAGGCCGGACGCCCCCGAGGCGAACTTCCACCTGGGGATGGCGCTCTACCAGGCGGGCAAGCTCCAGGAGGCCAAGGCGATGCTGAACAAGTCGCTCTCGGCCAAGGTGAGCTTCTCCGGGCGGGATGAAGCGATACGGACCCTGGCCAGGATTTGAAAATGTGACAGGTACGAAACGATGGACTATTACACTCTTTCTGAAATATTCATTCGGTTGTGATGTGAACGTAACCTGCGGCATGTATATAAATCGTGTCACAACTTTAACCTTGTGACAGTTGTCCGGACAACTTACCTCACCCGGATTCGGGTGAGGGGTGATTACTTAACATGGTTGTCATGAAGTACAGTCGGCACTGATGTGACACAATAACACCACCAACGATTATTCGGAGCAGCTACCGGTGAGGAAAAATATGTACCTGAGAAGTGTTGCGCTCTTTTTGTTTTTGCAGTCTGTGCTCGGCATTACGACCGTATGGGCCGCCGCAAGGGAGGCGGTGCCCGTTCCCGCCATCGAGATGTCGGAGTCCGCGGACTCCCCCGTAGCGGGCGTGGGCCGCACGGCCCCGAAGGTTACACCGGCCCGGGTGCCCGGAGAGGACGCCGCGCTGCAGGACAGCGCGCTGCAGGACGCCGACCAGCCCGCCGTCGATACTGAGGCAGCCGACGCCGGCGAGGCCGACGAGCCGGCTCAAACGGAAGCGGCTTCCCCGGCTGGGCAGTCCGGCGTCCAGGGCGCTACGGCTGAAGCCGCAACGCCTGCCCCGAGCGCCATCCCGGCCGAACCGGTCCCCTGGTGGCGCGAAACCGCGGCCTTGCTGGGGCTCGCCGCGGACCCCCATCCCGGCGAGGTCGCCGCGCCCGCGCCGCTCCCCCCGCCTCCGGCGCCGGACTACATCATCGGAGCGGGCGACGTCCTCGGCATCTCGGTGTGGCGTGACGACAACCTGACCCGCTCCGTCGTGGTGCTGCCCGACGGCAAGATCGCCTTTCCGCTGGCGGGGGACCTGGTCGCCGGCGGCAAGACCGTGGCGCAGCTCAAGGGGGACCTGGAGCGCAAACTGGCCCGCTACATCACCGATGCGGGGCTGACCGTCGAGGTAAAGCAGTCCAACAGCATGATCATCTACGTCCTCGGGCGCGTCAACGTACCCGGGCGCCAGACGATGCTCGCCACCACCAACGTGCTGCAGGGGCTTGCCCTCGCGGGGGGGCTGAACCCATTCGCGCGCAGGAGCGAGGTGAAGGTGTACCGCAAGCAGGAGGGGAAGACCTCCGTTTTTTCCTTCAACTATGACGACGTCGCCGAGGGAAAGCACCTGGAAACCAACATAGACCTGCAAAAAGGCGACGTCATCCTTGTTCCCTGATTTCATGCACCTGCTGCGAGCGCTCCCCGTGCTGTTAGCGCTCTCCTGCTTCCCGGTGCCGCTGCAGGCCGGGCAGCTGGTCGTCACGCCGAGCCTGTCGCTGCGCCAGGAGTACAACGACAACATCTTTTCGGTAGCCACCGGCCGGCGCGGCGATTTCCTCAGCACCGTGTCTCCCGCCCTGGCCGTCTCGGAGGGAAGCGAGGTCGCCGCCGGCAGCCTGGCGGGCGGGGTGAACGAACTGCTGTACCTGCATAACAGCAGCAACGACGGGCTCGGATACTTCCTGCGCGGCTCCGGTAGGTACTCCCTGACTCCGCGCTGGGACCTTTCCACGGACCTCGGGGGCACCCGGGACTCCAGCGCCAGTTCCATCGCGTCGAACTCGCAGGTCACCAGTTCCCGCACCCTGCATCAGGACTACCGGCTGGGCGAGCGGTACCAGGTGAACGAGCTGCTGAGTTCCTCCCTAAGCCTTGGGTACGGCCGTGACGACTACGACAACCCGGTCTACCTGGGAACCAGGCATTACCTGGCCTCCGCCGAGACCGACTATGACCTGGGGCGCCGTTTCCCGGGGATCAAGCTGGTGCAGATACTGAGCGCCAGCCGGGACGCCACCAACGTTTCGCGGGTGGACAACCTGGGCGCCACCCTCGGGGTCGCCAGGGATTTGAGCGAAATCTGGCACTTTTCCCTGAACGCCGGCGGGCGTTACACCCACTCCCGGTTCCAGGTGGCCGGGTCCCCGGTCTGGGGGAGCCACGATCAGAGTGGGGTGGTGGGCAACCTTTCCCTGTCCTACGCGGACGCCAGGTACTCGGCAAGTCTCACCCTGTCGCAGGACCTGAGCTCCGCCTCGGGCGGCAGCGGCGCGCTGCAGAGGACCGGCGGGAGCGTTGCGCTTTCCGACCGGTTCACTCCGCGGCTTGCCGGAAGCCTGGGAGCGGGGTACACCTGGAACCGTTCCGGGCAGGACGAGCTCGGCTCGGGGGCGGTCGACGAGCGCTACCGGAACCTGGTCGGCACGCTGCGCTACGAGTTCTTCAGCGCTCCCAGCGACCTCGCGCTGGAGGCGAGTTACACCTACAACAACACCGACTACAAGCTTTTGGGGACGCAGATGAACCAGAACATCGTCATGGTGCGGCTCATCTGGCAGCACGCCAGCACCAGATAGAATGCGCGGGACATAACGACCGAGCGAATTAACGGCTCAACGACTCAACGACTCAACGACTCAACGACTCAACGGACTCAACGACTTAACGGACTCAAGAACCGTGAGGAAACAGCATGGGACAGGAAGTAAAGACAGTGCAGGATTTTCTCGACATCTTAAAACGGCGCAGGACGAGCATCGTGGTCACGGCGCTGTCGGTATTCATCGTTTCGGCTGCGGTCGCCTTCCTGCTCACCCCGCATTACCGCTCCTCCTCCACCATCCTCATCGAGGAACAGGAGGTCCCCCGGGATTACGTCAACACGACGGTCACCAGCTTCGCCGACCAGAGGCTGCAGACCATAAACCAGCGCATCATGGGGACCGACAAGCTTCTGGAGATCATCAAGAAGTTCAATCTCTACCCCGAGCTCAAGGTGAAATGGACCACCGAGGAGATCGTCGCCAAGCTCAGGAAGGACATCAAGCTCAACACCATCTCCGCGGACGTCATCGACCCCCGCACCGGGATGCCCAAGCCGGCCACCATCGCCTTCACCCTCTCCTACGAGGGGACCAATCCCCAGACGGTGCAGCAGGTGGCGGGGGAGCTCGCCTCGCTCTACCTCTCCGAAAACCTGGCCACCCGGGAACGCCAGTCCCAGGGGACCGCCAGCTTCATGGAGGAGGGGATGGTGGAAGTAAAGGCGCACCTGGCCGAAACCGACGCCAAGATCGCCGCCTACAAGCAGAAAAACGTGACCGCGCTCCCTGAGCTGGTTCAAGCCAACCTGCAGATTGCGGAGTCGGTCGAGCACGACATCACGACCCTGAGCGAGCAGCTGCGCGGCCTCAAGGAGAAGGAGAGCTACGCCAAAAGCCAGCTGGAAAGCATCTCCACGGACGCGGCGAGCCAGGACAAGACACGCCTGGCCGAGCTGCGGGTTCGCCTGAGCGAGCTCAAGACGCGGCTTACCGACGAGCATCCCGATGTCATCAAGACCAAGAGCGAGCTCGCCGACACCCTGAAACAGCTGCGCGCCTCCGGCCGGGACTCCGCCGACAACAAGCCGGACAACGTAGCCTACGTCACCCTTTCCTCGCAACTGGCCGGCATCCAGTCCGAGATCGAGACCACCCGCCGGCAGATCGCGGCCTTCACCAGGAAAAGGGACGACTACCGCAAGAGGGTCGCCGCCACCCCGGGAGTCGAGGAGGGGTTTCGCACCCTGCTGGACGACCGTGCGCACTACCAGCTGAAGAACGACGACCTCAGCAGGAAATTCCTGGAGGCCAAGACCTCGCACGGCCTGGAGAAGGAGCAAAAGAGCGAGCGCTTCTCCCTGATCGACGCGGCGCGCCTGCCGGAAAAGCCGATCAGCCCCAACATCCCGGCCATCCTTCTGGTCGGCCTGGTGCTCGGGATCGCCTCCGGTGCCGGGATGGCCGCTCTCAGGGAGCAAAACGACCACACCGCGCGCTCGCCCGAGCAGCTCTGCCTCGCCATCTCGCTTCCGGTGCTGGCTTGCATCCCGGAGATCCTCACCTGGCAGGACCTGGACCGGCGCCGCGCCCGGCGCAGGAATACCGTCATCGGGGTGCTGGTCATGCTGGTGCTGGTCCCGCTTGCCTTCCAGTTCCTGGTGATGGACCTGGACGTTTTCTGGGCCCGGCTACTGCGGCGTGCGGCGCGGCTTTGAACCCCACCTGACCAACTGTCACAGCACCGGGGCCGCTGCCTGGAGGCAGGGCCCAACAAGGAGCGACCCACATGGCGATAGCGAGAAGATCAATCAATGCCTCCAAAAAACCGGCCCCGGACTGCGCCGCGCCCCGGGAATCGTCCGTCGCGGAGGAGCTGCCGGCCGGGGGGGCCGGCCCCGCGGCAGCTGCCGCGCTGCCACCCCGTCAGCGCTCGGCTTTCGGTCTGTTCCGCAGGCCGCTGGAACGGTTTCGGAGTCGGGCGGAGAGCGACCCGAGCCTGGCGGCGGGGGAGGAACTGGAACTTCCGTATCCCCCGGTGCAGCGCCCTTCGGATCACCAGAAGATGGGGTTCGTCGCCCCGGTCTACTCGCTCTCCCGTTCGGTGCGCCTCAACCCGCGGGTCATGTCGGCCAACCGCTGCGTGGCCTTTCTCCCGGACAGCCCGGAGCTCGAGTTCTACCGGCAGCTCAGGACCCGGATCCTGCAGATGAGCCACGGGGAGGGTGGGGCTACCGTCATGGTGACCAGCGCGCTCCCCGGCGAGGGGAAGACGCTCACCGCCATCAACCTGGCCCTCACCTTCGCCAAGGAGTTCAAGCAGACCGCGCTGCTGGTGGACTGCGACCTGAGGCAGCAGCAGGTGCACAACCTCATGGGCTTTTCCAGCGACCGGGGGCTGGTCGACTACCTGATGGACGACTGCCCGATCACCGAGCTCTTCGTCTGGCCGGGGGTCGAGAAGCTCTCCGTCATCTCCGGCGGCAAGACGGTGCGGGACAGCTGCGAGCTGCTCGGCTCCCCCGGCATGAGGGACCTGGTGCTGGAGATGAAGCACCGCTACCCGGAGCGCTACGTATTCTTCGACGCCCCCTCGGTCCTCTCCAGTGCCGACGCCGTGGCCTTCGCGCCCATGGTCGACTATATCGTGGTGGTGGCCCAGGCGGGGCAGACCTCCATCAAGGACATCAACCGCGCCGTGGAGCTCCTGCCGGCCGAAAAGCTGCTCGGCCTGGTCATGAACCGCCACTGACCGGTTCCGGGATACCCTTGTCTACGCCGCCTGCCACGATAGCCGTATCGTGGCGGGCTTTTTTGACTCCTGCCGGGCGCCCGCCGAGGGGTAACGCGGCAACCCTCGCCGGGGTGCCTGTGTCATTTTTTGCACCGATGTAACTCCCCGCCTTCCCGCCTGCCGGAACCCCCATGATTTAGGGGACTTGCATGGCGCGCCTTTTTTCCCCGGTTTACCTAAAGTTTGCTCCCAGTTCATCCGGATGAAATGTTGCTACTCTACAATCAAGCCGAATCGACCTGCCGGAAGCGTCCCTGACCAGTCGGGCGCCGCGCTTCCCGGCGCCGGGAACCCGAAGGGGCGCCGCCAGCCAAAGCGCTTGCGCCGGCCGTGGCGCCCCGGGCTGAGGCACGGCAGCACGAGGCGGCCGTCACAAAACTGACAATCAACCATGGTGGAGACTGTTCCAATGGCAAGGACGACGGACCTGCAGCCGCTAAAGAGACGGGTAAAACAGAGCTTGACGCTCATTGCGCTCGGCGCACTGGTAATTTACGGGACGCTCTGCCTCCCCTGCGGCGCGGCAGTTGCCGAGCCGGCTGCGCCGGCTTCAAGCGAGCAGGCGGGGAAACCCCCCGAGGCCGCCGAGCAGCAGCCGAAGCTCAGCGAAGTCGCCGAACTCAAACAAAAGGCCCAGGATGCTTTTATCCACGGGCAGTATCCGGAAGCGGCCGCCTTCAACCTTAAAATCGCCCGGAAGTATCCCGCAGCCAAGGAGCGCCACTACGCCGTGCAGATGCTGGGGACCATCTACGAGAACAACCTCGTCGACCTCAGGAAGGCGGTCCAATGGAACCGGGAGTTCCTGCGCAAGTACGCCGACTCGCGGCAGGCCCCCCTGTACCAGGAAAAGCTGGCGAGGCTGGCCGGCCTGGAGCAGGCGCAGGGACAGGAGGAGGCCTACAAGCTCTACCAGAAAATCAGGTTCGCCAACAAGGGCGACGCCTACCAGGTAGAGCAGTACGAGGCTTTGCTGAAGGAACATCCCGCTTTCTCCCTGAAGGCGGAGGTCGAGAAGGAAATAGCCTACGCTTACGCCCGCATGAGCAAGCCCCAGCAAAGTTATGCCGCTTTTCAGGCCATCTCCACCCAGACCGGGCACAAACTCTCCTCAACGGATCGGATTCTGGCGGAGGCCAACCGTTCCTACTGGAAGATGACCACGATCTGGAAGTGGGTCGCCCTGGCGGTCGTGGCCGTACTTTGGGGGAGTGTGCTCCTGATGCAGCCCTGGAAACGGCTGGACCGCGCCCTGATCAAGACCTTCCTGTTCTGGACCCTTGGCTGGGTACTGCTGATGGCCTCCAGAATGCCGACCTTCTATTCCATGGAGACCGATGGCTACCAGTTTGTCATCCGGGACCGGGCGATCTACACCATGGCGGCCCTCAACCTGCCGGTCCTGTTGTGGCTTATGCTTTTCAACAGGGGGGAGTTCTGGCGCAACAGACGCCGGACGCTGCGCCTGGTAAGCCCGCTGCTCACCCTGGTGATGACGGTGGCCGTCATCTACCTGTTCATCGCCTACCAGCCCAACGGGCCCGAAATAGTCAGCGTCTTCGGCGTGAAGTACGAGTACCTCATCGGCGAACTCAGAAAAGGGATGTAACTCATGCAAGGAAAGATTCTTAAAATCAAGACGGGCTACAACCCGAATTCCAGCAGCATCGGGGTGGACATGGTGGTCTTTTTCACCGCCGGGGCCGCCATCACGGTCCTCTTCAACACCATGGCCGCCCTCCTTTGCTCGGCAAAGATCGGTGAACCGGCGCCTGCGCTGCCGCAAGAACAGGCCACTGCCGGAGGTGAGCAGCAATGTCCGGAGTGAAATTCCGCCCTGAGTCCTTCGGAGGGGTGCTGGCCCTGGAAGAGCCGCCCCTGCTCGTGCACGTGGACCGCGACTTCATGCGCAGCCTGGGCCACCCCCACAACACGCTCTGGGATGGGCCGGTAACCTCGCTGCTCTCCGCCCCCCTGGAGGTTCACTTTTCCGTGACCAACGCCTGCTCCCAGAACTGTGGCAACTGCTACATGGATTCGGGGGACAGGGACGCAGGCGAGATGTCGGCCGACGATTTCCGCAAGGGGGTGGACCTGCTCTCCGAAATGGGGGTCTTCCACCTGGCGCTCGGGGGAGGCGAGGCGCTGGAGCGCCCCGACTTCTTCGAACTGGCGTGCCACGTGCGCGAGCGCGGCATGGTCCCCAACCTTACCACCAACGGCCACCTGATGACCCGGGAAACAGCCCGCAACTGCTCCATCTTCGGCCAGGTCAACGTCAGCATCGACGCCACCGAGGGGCTTGGGGACCCGCAGGGGGAGGGGGACCTGGCCCGCCGGGTCCGTGCGGTGGACCTGCTGCTCGAGGAGGGGGTCAAGGTCGGGGTGAACTTCGTGGTGAACCGCGGCAACTTCGAGCATCTGACCGGCATCTTCGAATTCGCCGCCGGGCGGGGGCTCACCGACCTGGAGTTCCTGCGGCTCAAACCGGCAGGGCGGGCCAAAACGGGCTATTTCCAGAACCGGCTGACGGCCGAGCAAAACCGCGACTTCTACCCCAGGATCAGGGACCTGTCCCGCCAGTACGGGGTCGCAGCCAAGATCGACTGTTCCTTCGTGCCGATGTTCTGCTGGCACCGCCCGGACAAGGCGCTCATGGAGCAGTTTTCGGTGTACGGCTGCGAGGCGGGCAACGTTCTGCTCGGGGTCCGATCCGACGGCAGGTTTGCCGGCTGCTCCTTCCTCTCCGGGGAGGAAAGCATCCTCGAGCTGCCCCGGCTCTGGAGCGGTTCGGAGCACCTCCAGGCGCTGCGCCACTGGCCAGACCGGGCGCCCGAGCCCTGCCGCTCCTGCGATTATCTTGACATCTGCAAGGGTGGGTGCCGCGCCGTGTCGAAGTTCGTGGTCGGCGACTACTATGCCCCCGATCCGGAATGCCCATTTTTGAACCCCTAGCGGGTAAGGCCACAATAAAGGAGCCCACACATGTTAAAGCAATTCCTCACGGTACTGTGCTGCGCCATCGTGTACGCCGTCATGCGCTATGCCGGCTTCGCCAACGTCTCGCCGATCCACATCCCGGTCTACCTGGTGAACAAGGCCCTTTCGATGACCGGCGCCTACTGTCTGCTGATGGCTTCCCTCGGCCTGATGCGCGCCCAGCGCGAGGCCTTCGATTTTTGGAGAAAGGCGTGTATGAATCTGGTCTTCATTCACGTGCTGCTGTCGCTCGCCATCCTTACCAAGGGATATTTCCCCAAGTTTTTCGCCGGTGACATGATGAGCCTCACCGGAGAACTGACGCTGTTGTTCGGTGCACTGGGGGTCTACTGCTTCTGGCGCCTGCTGACCTTCGAGATGACGCCGCGCGTCAGGAGGATCCTGATGGCCACAGCCAGCGCGCTGGTCGCGAGTCACCTTTTTGTCATGGGATATGACGGATGGCTGCAGGTGCAGAAATGGAACGGGGGGCTTCCCCCCATCACACTTCTGAGCTTCCTCCTGGTCGTGCCGAGCTTCGCCCTGTTCCTGCGTGTTTCGGAACAGCAGGAAGCGTTTTTCTCCGAGAACAGGAGGCCGATGGCTTCCAAATTGGAAGCCCTGTAAAATATCCGCACTACGCACCTTGAATCAGCGAGAAAGCAACGAGAAAGCAACGAGAAAACAACGAGAAAACAACGAGAAAACAACGAGAAAACAACGAGAAAACAACGAGAAAACAACGAGAACGACGACCGGTAAGAGATGGCTGCTCTATGTTCCCGAATCCCGACACTAATGACCCAGTTTCATCAGGTATAGTTGCTGATATTAAGGAAAATTTTCAAACCGTAACCGATATGTTGGGAAAGGTTCACATGGATGTACCAATACGATGGTACCTTCTGACTGTGTAAAAACAGCAGGAGCTAATTGAATAACTGGGTCCCTTGCCGACCTCTTCGGAGGCACCGGAAAGCCCGCTACGAGAGCATCATCCGTGGCGGGCTTTTGCTTTTTTCCAAACCCAACAGAGCGGCCACCAAATGGTTAGTAACTATCTCTGTCTTTTTGGCCTTTTGTGGGCCCTGCTGAGCCCGGCTCTGGCCGGGGCGCAGGTCACCTTCTATGTCACCGCTGAAAGCGACCGGGCCTTTGTCATCGAGGCAGACGACATCGACGCCGGGTCCGCCGTGGAGCTGACCGTGGTCTACGACTCGCAGAGCCTTGCCAATCCCAAGGCGAGCTTAACGCAGGGGACGCTGACCGATATGGTCGACGCAGCAGGGACCCTGGTCCTCAGCGCGGTCCAAGGCGAGGATTCCACTGCGACCTTCGGGCTCCATCTGAAATTTGACAAGGCCGAGGGGCGTCCGGGGGGAATATTTTCCGTGCGGGGTACCATCACCGGTCCCGATGGGGCGGCCGCCTCGTCCAGGACGCTACCCGGCGCCTCCTCTCCCGAGGTGTTGCAGTCGTTTTCCGGCGCTTGCGAACCGGCGCCGGAGGATGCCGAGGGGCCCCCGGAGATCCTGAGCCCGGGACAAAACGTCCTGCAGCGTTTCAGGAACTTCCAGGGGAAGCGTGGGGTGAAGGCCTTCGCCGCTTTGTTCCGGCGCAGCCCCAGTGACGGAATGGTCCAGGACCCGCCTGTGGTCCTTTCCGACGGGAAGGAACCGGTCAGGATCCATTTCGCCTCCGGGGAGGGAGCGGACCCTCCGGACGTCGCCCTTTCGGATGCCAAACTCCTGAGCCTGGCGCGGGAGGGCGACCAGGGGTGGGTGCTGACCGCCCTTCCCAACGAGGGGACCTGGGACGCCTCGCTGATCGCCAAGGTGAACGAAAGGCTGCTGGAATTCCCTCTGGTGGTGGCGCCGCCGCTCATTACCAGCCAGGCATGGAACGAAAGAAATTTCCTCCCCGAATTGGACCGCCTTCTGCTCGAGCGCTGCGCCGCCGGCAGGAAGGAAAACAGCGCACAGCTGCGGGCTTTTTGGGAATACGTCTTCACTGCCAATTACCTGGCTCATCTCGAAGCTGCCCCGTCACCCGTGGTGCCGGGCGGGGAACCAAAGCACTAAGGAGCTCATGTCGTGATCCGCTGCCTGGTAAAGATATCTCTCTTGTTAGCCTGTGCCTTCGCCCTCATGGGCACTGCCCTTCCCGACAGCACCTACAAGATGCCTTTGGGTGTCTCAAGATGGTGCATCGGCAGTCACAGGATTACTGCGAACATTGCCCTGAACGAATCGCTCTTTTCGGATATGAAAGGACTCAAGGACAGGCATTACAACTTTGCCACGGGTAGTGACAGTCAACTGCAACGTATCGCTTCCGAATTCCTGCAACCGTATCTGGACCAAAAGCTGTCGGTGTCGGTTAACGGGAAAAGGTATCCGGTAAAGGTGGACAAGCTGGTCAGGCAGGACAATTCCATCTACACGATCTGGATTTCGATCAACGACGCCGACTTCGACCGGCCGCTGAACCAGCTCAAAATCGATTACCAGGTTCTGTTCGAGGAGATAAAGAACAACCATATGAACCAGGCCTATTACTACCGCTCCGAAGCGACGGGCGCTGCCGTGCAGAAGCTTTTCGACAGCGTGCCCGCCGGGGCTCAGTACGATTTCATCAACAACGGCCGCCCCTGGGAACTGACGGTCAGGGGGACAGCCCCCCTGACGGCCGCCGGCGCCCCGAACCCGGGGCAGGTCGCCGCAACAGTGAGCCCGGGCTCGGCGCCCGGCAAATAACGTGAGGGTAACGAACGTGACCGATCTGACCAAGAGAATTTTTCTGCTGTTCTGCGCTGTTTTCCTGCTGGCGGGAGCCAGTTCCTCGTACGGGCACAACCTCCCGCTGGGAGGCTCAAAATGGTGTGTCGGGAATAACCAGGTCAATGCCACCATTGACTTGAATGAAACCTTGTTCTCCGAACTGCGCGGGATAAAGGAAAAAAAGTACAGTTTCAGCTCCGGGTCCGAAAGTCATCTGCAGCAGATAGCCAAGGAATTCGTCCAGCCCTATGTAAACAGTAAAATCTCCCTGTCGGTCAACGGCAGGAACTATCCGGTCCAGGTCTTAAGGCTGGTGCGCAACGAGAACTCGACCTACACCATCTGGTTGTCGGCCAGTAACCTCGCCTTTGACCAGCCTCAAAACGTGCTGAAGATAGACTACCGGATGCTCTTCGAGGAGACGGACAACGCGCACGTCAATCTGGGTTACTTTTACCGGTCCGAAGCCACCGGAGAGGCGCTGCAGAGGTTTTTCGACAATTCGCCCGCCGCCGGGGAGCACAACTTCACTTCCGGGGCCCACGTCTGGGAACTGGAGGTGACGGGGACCCAGGGAGCCGCCGCGCCCCTGCCCGGAATCTCTGCCGCGGCGCCGGCCCCGGCGGACGCTCCCGGTGCCGGCGCCGCTCCCCCCAAATCCCCGGCTGCGGGGGGCTTGCGCGCACCGGCCCTGCCCAGGCCGGCGCCGGTCGCCCTGCAAAAGGGTGCCCTGGCCGGGACGGAGTCTGCAGCCAAGAGGGTTGCCTCCGGTAGTGCCGGCCCCTTTCAGGAAAAGCCGGTGGCAACCAGGGCGCCGGCGGGCGCGGCCGTCGCTCCCCCTCCCGCGGCCGGTGCCGCGTCGGCCGGCCGGCAGGGAGCTCCGTCCTCGGCCTGGTCCACTGTCGGCAGCTTCCTCCTCCTGGGGATCGAACACATCCTGACCGGTTACGACCACATAGCCTTCCTGGTCGGCCTGATCGTGATCGGTCTCAGCATCAGGGAAGTGCTGAAGATCATCACCGCCTTCACCATCGCCCACAGCATAACGCTCCTGTTGGCGGCTCTGCAGGTCATCAATCTCAACTCGAGATTGGTGGAAAGTGTCATAGCCATTTCCATCTGCTACATCGCCCTGGAAAACCTCTTCAGGAAGGAAGTGAAATATCGCTGGATCATCACCTTCTGCTTCGGCCTGGTTCATGGTTTCGGCTTTGCCAGCGCCCTGCAGGAACTGATCGTCGGGAAATCCAACCTGCTGGTCTCCGTGCTGTCCTTCAACCTGGGGGTGGAGGCCGGCCAGCTGATGATTTTCTTCCTTCTGCTTCCCTTGTTGTACCTGCTCAGACAAAAGATGGAACCCCGCAGGGTGACTGCGGCCGTCTCCCTGGTCATATTCATGCTGGGCTTTACCTGGCTCATCGAGCGTCTGTTCGATCTGAATCTCATTTCGTAGCGATTCGAGTCCAGTGCAGTATAGGTAGCATCCAATGGTTCATACCCAAGGAGTTTAATAACGAAAGGAGGGCAGGGGAGCGAAATAGTTGCCGAAGTACCGGAGAATGGGAAGTTTACTGCAATTTGGTAGTAGCAATCATGTGAATATAAGGAGACGTCATGAATTTCAACAAGAAACATCTGCTGAGCCTCGGGCTGGTGTCCGCCCTGACTCTGCTCGGCACCACCGCCTTCGCGGCCAATCTCAAGAAACCCTACATACTGTACCAGATGCCCAATACGACGATGACGGTGCTCTGGCAAGACGATGCCGTGGAAACCAACACCCTCAGCTGGGGCACCGACACCAGCTACAGCACGGGAACCGCGCAGGTAGCGGAAGAAACCAGGCCCGGCACGGTCAACCAGCACCAGTACAAGATCACCGGCCTGCAGCCGGACACCAGGTACTACTACAAGGTCGAGGGTAGCGCAGGCGGCACGCTCTACGGCACCGGTTCCTTCATCACCGCGCCGGACGAAAGCGCGAAATCGATCAGATTCATCGGGCAGGGCGACTCCCGGAGCCAGCCCTTCGCGCTGAACAACCTGATGAAGGCGGTCACCGGTTTTATCGCGCTTCCGGGCAACGCGGACTACCAGCGCCTCGCCATAGCGAACGGCGACTGGGTCAACTCGGACGCCGACTCCAACTGGGTCACCGAGTGGTTCGACAACACCAAGACCGACATCCGCAGCTACGTTGCCAGCACCCCCATGGACGGCGTCAAGGGAAACCACGACAACTCTTCGGGCTACACCACCTACTACGCCAAGTATTATCCCAACCCGTACCCGACCGCCGCGGGGGCCCTGGCGCTTAAGGCAGGTACCACGGCGACCTACAACAACCTCTTCTGGTCGCTGGACTACGGTCCGGTGCACGTAACCTACATCGACCAGTACTCCAGCTACGCACCGGGCACCGCCCAGTACAACTGGCTGGTCAGCGATCTCGCCGCCACCACCAAGCCCTGGAAGGTCGTGGTGTTCCATGCCTCCACCTACTCCGCGGGCTCCGACGGCGACGACACCAACATGAGGGCGCTGGAGCCGATCTTCGCGGCCAACAACGTGGACTTAACCTGGCACGGCCACAGCCACAACTACGCCCGCGCCGGCGCCTACACCACTTCCCAGGCAGGCGGCGACTCCATCGCGCTCAACGTGCCGCACATCACCAGCGGCGGCGGCGGGGCGCCGATCTACCAGCCCGACCTCAGCAACAACGGCAGCTGGCCGCACGTCATCACCGGCTGGCCGTCCTACGAGTTCATGACCTTCGACGTGCAGGACAAGACCCTCACCATGACCGCCTACCAGGTCACCAACGAGAGCACCACTGCCATTGTCCCCCTGTCGGCGAACTTCCCGGCAACCGACGGGACCTCGAACCTGTTCCTTGAGAAGATCGAGACCACCGTCCTCAACCACTTCACCAACGTCTCGAACCAGGTCACCGCGACCGCCGGCAACATCGTGTACAACCGCGCCAGCAAGCTCTATACCGGCAGCCTGACCGTCACCAACAACGGCGCCAGCGCCCTCAGCGGCAACCTCGACGTGGTCCTGGACGGCATCCTCTACCTCCAGAATATCGGCACTCCGAGCAACATGTACTCCACCGCCAGCCCGAAGATCACCTCCATGGTCGCCACCAGGCCCGCCTCCAGCAAGGGCAATGCCGACCCCGGCCTGCTGACGGGCGTCACGCTGACCAACGCGACCGGCTCCAACAACGGCGAGCCGATGATCCGGGTCTCCTCCAGCGGTCTGGCAAGCGGCGCTTCGGTCACCGTTCCCATCACCTTCAGTAACCCGAACAACGCCAAGATCACCTTCAACCCCGTGACCTATCAGGAATAAGACCTGAGCAACCAGTTACCGACAGGAGATACCCGATGAGTTTTTTCAAGATCAAACTGCTGATCATATCCGCCATCCTGCTCGCCGCCAGTTCGGCCTTCGCAGATTTCTACGAAGTGACGCTGGACACCTCCAGCCTCACCGGGAGCTCGGCCTACCTGTACCTGCAGTACACCCCGGTGAACGGCGTCGCTTCCAGCGCAACGGTCTTCAATTTCAGCACCGACGGCCTCCTGGGAGCCCAGGACACGGTCAACGTCGTGAACGGCAGCGCCGTTACCGGCAGCCTGCCCGGCACGGTCGTCCTTGGCAACGCAAACGGCACGAACGACTACAACCATGCCCTCACTCTGGGCAGCATCGTCGACTTCATCGTCTACACCGCCAACGCCGCCAATAGCACCGGCACCGGCGGCTCCACCTTCTCCGTCGGCCTTTTCGGCGACGCTGCGGGCCTGACCCCGCTGCTGAACGTGAACGGCGGGTTGACCGCGGGGACCGCTCTCATGATCAACCAGTTCGACAACGGCGCCACCAGCACCCTGTCCCTGGACTCCACGGCGACCGCCAACGCGACGACCCCGATCCCCGCCGCCGCCTGGCTGCTGGGCTCCGGAATCATGGGTCTGGCAGGCCTGAGAAGAAAGCAGGCCTAGGCAACCTTTTTCCGTCCGGCCGCCGGGGTGGGTCTCCCGGCGGCCGGCGCCGCTTCAGAGCAGGAAGTGCGCGGCGAGCAGCAGGCCGGTCACGGCCAGGGAAACCAGGAGTACCTTGCGCCCGCTCAGGAGCGCCTCGCCGATCCCCTGCCAGGTTATCGTCCCATCCTCGATGACGGCAATGTCAAAACCTTTCCACATGTCGCTACCCCCTTTAGGCCGACCCATGGCGTCCGCTCCGGTCGACAGGCGGCATTCTATTCCCGCGGAGTCACGGCCTGGCAACAGCCGTCTGAAAATCTCATGAAAAAGACGGCCCCTGCCGGGGGCGGCACCGACAGGCACCGAAAAGTAATTCGATTGTGACAATCCCTCGTCCTGGGCTGTGCTAGAATCCTGCTGGTCCGGCTGTTCCCCGTCAGGAATCGGAGGCCCCCCGGTCACGTACCGCCCGCAGCCACCAGGAGAGAAGATGTACCTACGAATTGCAGCCTACTGTTTGGCTTGGTCGGTTTTTTGCTCCGGCGTCGGCCACTGCGCGGCCGAGATCCCCACCAGCATGGCCGGCAACGCCGCGTGCGTTTCGTTTCTCAAGGCGCGTTCGGAAAGAAAAACCCTGCCGTTTGAACTCTGGCTCAGCGGCTACCTTACCGGGCTCGCCACCTACGACAGAAGGATCAACAACGTTCCCAAGCTGGAGGATGCCAACGGCGAGACGGGGACCCTGCTCCTGGAGAGTTACTGCAAGGTGCATCCCCAGGAACGCTTTCAGACGGCGGCGCGGGAGATGGCGCGAACCCTATTTTACCCGCCGGGCAGGCAGTAAGGAGGTTGTCCTCCAAAGGTCGCAATGGTCATGGTGATTATCAAGGGAATCTGGCAGGCGTTTCGGGGCATGGCGCTGCTGCTGGTGCTGGCCGTCATTTTCAGCGGCGTGCTGGCGCTGACCTGCCTGGCGCGCCTTTTTGGGGGGAGCGGGAGCTCGCAGATCGCCGGGAAACTGCAGCTCGGCGCCTGACGGACCGGGGCCGGCGGCCTGACGCTCCGACTAAGGGCCGCCGGGGGCTGCGGCAATCCGGCCGCGCCGGTCTGCACGCTCCTGCAGCTCGACAGGAGAGCCGGGGCTTATCGGATCAGTCGGAAATTCACCATACTCTCGCAGGCCGTTGCAGGCCGCGTCTCCTCGAAAGCGGAAAACTTTTTCTGGCAGGCGGCGCAGCAAAGACGGTTCTCCTCGACCCTGGTCCAAAGTGTCATATTCCTGGTGTCGCACCATTCGCAATACCAGACGTAAAAATCTCCCTGCGGCATAAGTTGCATACGGCCCCCGGTTCCACGGTTGGTGTTCTTAGTTTCCCCCACTCTAGCACCCCAATATTGCAAAAACATGTCCGGCAGGTGAACTCTGGTTGAATTAGTGCGGCTGGCTGTCGACGACCACGCTAGCCGGGCGCGTTCGGCGAACCCGAGTTCCGGCGCGGGGCTCACCTGAAGATTTTACCCAGTATTTACCCGGTTGTCGTTTCACCTTCAACTTTTGCAGCGATACTGCAGACCGTCCGTTAAAGGATCGGGGAGGCGAGTATGGAATCCTGCAGGCTGGTGGATTACTCCGACAGGCCGGAGTGCCTGATAGAGCTGCACAACTTCGACTGCGTGACGCACGAAACCCTGCGGGACGCGCGGTCCGCTATCGTTACGGGGCATTTCGGGCCGGTCGAAGTCGGTGACCGGATCGTTTCCTTTATTGTCGACAATCGCACTGAGGGCGTCCAGGGTCTGCTGACGGTATGGCGCAACAAGGGTGTTGCCTGTCTCGACAAGGGCGAGGGGAAGATCTGGGGCGACTGGCAAGAGGACGAGAAGCTGGTGCTGACCTACGATTTCCAGGAAGTGAAGGGCCTGCGCGGAACCCCGGCGATTGCCAGGATAGCCTACAACGTCCACGGCATGCGGGGGGTCTGGGAGGGCGGAAAATTCTACACGTTGTTTCTTCATGATGGTTCAAGCAAAAACCATGAAACGGGGAGGAGGCGCCAATGGAATGTCCTAAATGCAAGGCGAAGGTCGGAATAATGAGGCACCTGCTTATGGTGGATACCGGTGCGGTCCACTGCATCAAATGTTACATCTGCGGTTATTGGGTCCAGGCCGAGCACGGCAAGGCATGATCCTTTGCTGCGCTCCCCTTGGCTACCTGGGCGGCCACCCGGCGCGCGGTCAATGTGTCACGACTGTTACTGCTTTGTAACACAACCTCAAGCTTTCTCCTCTATAATGCCCGTGGGCACAAGGAGAAGCGCTGCATGTCACCAGAAGTAACCTCGTTAAAGTTGTCCGACGTCAGCAGGAAGGCGGTCAGCGCCGCCGCTCATCAGCCGGTTCAGAGTCTGCTCAAGCTGTTCCAGGGAGACCCCGAGCTGCTGCTGGTGGCGATAGCCGACGGCGGGGTCTTTCTGGGGAGCGTCAGCCGCGGCGACCTTTTGAACCTGCTGAGCCGCAAGTACGCCATGGACCTCTACGCCAGGAAGCCGGTCAGCGTGCTGCTCGACGACCTGTGGGGCGAAAAGGTTGTCCTGAGGCCCGAACTCGACATCAACGAGGCGGCGCTGCGGCTGCTCTCTCTCGATCCGGTCCTGCAGACCGAGGCCTTCCCGCTGGTGAGAAACGGCCACTGCGTCGGAGTGGTGGCCGTGTCTGACCTGATGGCGGCGGTCGCCAGGGGGCAGCAGCGGCTCCTCGCGGAACTGGACCGCCTCAACGCGCTGCTGCGGGAGGAGCGGGAGCGCGGCTGCCGGCGCTGCGGCTGCAAGCGGTCAGAGCACCCAGGAGCCCCCGGTTAGGGGGACGCCCCCCCTGCTGCCGGGCCGCCTCCGGCCGGGGCCTTGCGACAGGCCGCGGCAGGTCTGCGCCGGATGCCCTCCCCGGCGACCGGCAGTCCACGAAGCTCTCCCTCAAAGGAGTCCTCCCCGACGTACTCCTCCTGAAGTCCCTTTCCGCACCCCTGCCGTGCCGTCTCAATCCAGCCCCTGTGGCAGGCCGACCCCGGCCGGATTGGCTCTGTTCTGCGCAGATGTTGTTATTTCCTAGTGCGTAGGGTGGGCACCCGTGCCCACGCGGGGTGAATGCGGACGCAGCACACGGGCGAACACGAGGTTCGCCCCTACACCTCATCGCGCCGGTAGGGGCGAATCTTGTATTCGCCCGCCTTCCGTGCCCAGAGGGGAACCGACATCGTCCCCTAACAGAGCTGCCGGATTGGGCGGGTGCGCCTCCCTCCTGCGTAAGACCCACTTGAGAATCGGATGCGCCAGCAGGGCGAGCGGGGCAACGGTGACGAGCCAGGCGCCCAGCCCCCTGACGGTGACCCAGCCCAAAAGCGCAGCCGATGCGGCGAAATGGCCGTGCAGCGCGCCTGTCAGAACTGCGCTCTCCACCTTGGGCCCCCAGGGGAAAAGGCGCTCGCCGAGCCGGCATAGCGGCAGAAACAGTGCCAGTTGCAGCGGATAGCAGCAATAGTTGACCGCCTGCAGGGCGCCCTGGTTCAGCTTGAAGACGCCCGCCAGCGCGACGCACAGGATGGTGGTGCCCCAGAGCAGGGGCATGGCGCCGATCCCGATGCCCAGGCAAAGGGTCAGCGACAGCTTCTGGGGGGTGAGCCCGCCCTGCAGCACCCCCTTGGCGAGCAGGGCCGCCCTTGCATAAAACCGCCGTGTGAGCCCGCCCAGATACATTGATCCCTCCCGACTCCACGCCCGTGGCCCGCGCCTTACCCTGGGAAAAAGATGGTTTCCGCATGCTGCACCGATGCTACGCTCGAAACCACACAACTGCATGTCCCCCCGGTTACGATGCAGTGACATCCGGACCGGGTGATGAGCGCGGTGTCCCGGGAGACCTGGCTTCGTGATAGTTTTCTAACATGTTACACGGCTGTAACTGCACCTACACAATAAAGCTGTATCTAAACTCATCCGGGAATTTTCCCTGCACGAGGGCGACATGCAAACCATACTGATAATTGAAGACGAGAGGGATCTGGCTGAGTTGCTCGCCTTTAACCTGGAAAAGGAAGGGTTCCGGACCATCATCGCGCTGGACGGCGCCGAGGGGCTGGAGGCCGTCGCCCGGAGCATGCCCGATCTGGTGCTGCTCGACCTGATGCTTCCCGGCATGCTGGGAACGGAAGTCTGCAAGCGGCTCAAAAAGAGCGAACAGACCTCGGGCATTCCCGTCATCATGCTGACCGCCAAAGGGGAGGAGATCGACAAGGTCGTGGGGTTCGAGGTCGGCGCCGAGGATTACGTGGTGAAGCCGTTCTCCACCCGTGAACTGCTGCTGCGCGTGAAGGCCGTGCTGCGGCGCTCCGGCACGGAGGCCGTCGAGAACCCGGTCATCAGCATCGGTCCGGTCACCATCGATGCCGAACGGCACCTGGTGGCGATTCATGGCGAGGAAGTCGTCTTTACCACGACCGAATTCAACCTGCTGCACACCCTGGTGAAACGGCTGGGCCGGGTGCAGAGCCGGGACGCCCTGCTGCGGGACGTCTGGGGCTACAACTTTGTCGAGGACACCCGCACGGTCGACACCCACGTGACCCGCCTGCGCACCAAGATGGGGGAGGCGGGGGAGATGATCAAGACCGTCAGAGGCTTCGGCTACAAGATGGAGGCCAAATAAACCGGCCCGGGATAGTGCACTATTTCACCGTTTATTGTCATAGCTGTAACCGAACGGAAATATAATCCGGCCTATACTCCGGAAAACCCACACAGGAGGAAACAGGATGCTCATTGGCATAAGAAAGACACTCATGGCGCTCGCGCTGGTATCGTTGGCAATCTCGGCTGGACAGGCTTCGGCAGAAACGCTCATCAACGGCGCCGGAGCCACCTTCCCGTACCCCCTGTACTCCAAATGGTTCAGCGAGTACGCCAAGGTGGACGCCAGCGTCAAGTTCAACTACCAGTCGATTGGCAGCGGCGGCGGCATCAAACAGATCACGGCGCAGACCGTCGACTTCGGCGCCAGCGACAAGTTCCTCTCCGATGACGAACTGAAAGCAGCGCCCGGCAAGCTGATACACATCCCGACCGTTATGGGCGCGGTGGTCGTCACCTACAACCTGCCCGGCGTAGCGCAAGGGCTGAAGCTCAATTCCGAGGACGTCGCCAACATCTTCCTGGGCAAGATCACCATGTGGAACGACCCGAAAATCGCCGGTGACAACCCCGGCGTGAGGCTCCCCGCCAAGCCGATCATCGTCGTGCACCGCTCCGACGGCAGCGGCACCACGAGCATCTTCACCGACTACCTCACCGGTGTGAACGGCGAGTGGGCCCAGAAGGTGGGCAAGGGCGCCTCCGTCAAGTGGCCGATCGGACTGGGCGGCAAAGGGAACGAGGGGGTTGCGGGCCAGATCAAGACCACGCCGTATTCCCTGGGGTATGTGGAGCTGGCCTACGCCTTCGAGAACAAGCTCCCTTATGCATCGCTCAAGAACAAAAGCGGCGTCTTCGTGGAGCCTTCCATCCATACCACCAGCGCCGCGGCAGCCGCAGCGCTCAAGCACATGCCGGCCGATTACCGGATCTCGCTGGTGAACCAGCCCGGCAAGGACGCCTACCCGATCGTAGGTTTCACCTGGCTCTTGGTGTACGAGCAGCAAAAGGACTCCCTCAAGGGGAAGAAGCTGGTGGAATTCCTGAACTGGAGCCTGCACAAGGGGCAGAAAATGGCGGCTCCCATGCTGTACGCGCCGCTTCCCGACAGCGTGCAGAGGATGGTGGAGAAGACCATTAAAACGCTGAAATAACGAAGAAGGGGCCTGGAACGCCAAGCTTGCGCTGGTCCAGGCCCCTTTAACTTTCAATGTATATCCTGCCTGTTTTTTTCCTGCCCCCTGCCGTTTCCCGGGCACGACAATCCGGCACTCGTCGCCGGTTTACTTCTTTCAGCTTACATGGTTATCCGCGACATCCCCGTGGCCGCCCTGGTTCGGCCGGAGCCGTTGGGACGGGCCCTGCGCGGAGCCTTGGGCCAGATTTCCAACAAAAAAGCCTCCAAGGTAGTTTCCGCCAACAGGTTTTTCTTGGAACCGTACTGATCCGCCACATCCTCAGCGGCATCGACCGCGGCATAACTGTGTGCCGTCAGGGCCGCATCGATGGCGGAAACTATGCTGCGCGTGGGGCTGTCACTTGTCAATAAACGCATCTGAGCGCACAAGGCTGGATCAATTTTCCCAGTGACCTGATCCATCGGCACACCCGGTCCAACATGCTGTTTCCACTGGTCAACTAGGCCGTCAAGCGCCGTTAACAATGTTACCATTTTGAATCCCCTTCAGAGCTAAGAATCTATTTATCACAACCGTGTAAATATATCACAGGATTGTAACATGGCAACTGTCACGCTTTCATTTTGTGATAGGCCCCTCTTGTACCACTGCCGTTAAGTTAACCATCCCCTCTCGGCAAGCTCTCCCCCTCCCGTCAAGGGAGGGGGAGCCTTAACTCAACGGCAGTGCCCTCTTGTACGTAGGTGATATTCAATTCCTGCATCGGTAAAAGCCTGGTAGCTTGGGGGGTAAGGCAAAGGTTGGGGCTGGTCCGGAGCGGTTTTGATGCCGTTTCGTCACCGTTTTGACCGGACTTCGGGGGAACAGCGAGGTTAAGCAGTCGGTTCGCTGTCGAATTGGATGCGAACCTGGAAAGCTCCACGAGATTTGGGGGGGTGGGACTGTTGATGAGCAGGCGGAAAAAGGAGCAGGCCGAACTGTTGCCGGCCTGCTCCCGAATCAGCATCGTCCGAGTCGCCACCTATCGTTGTCCTTTTCCAGTTTGCAGCATTTCGATTTTGGTCTCGGCCACGGGTAAAGATGGGCCAATTGGGCGCGTTCCTCCTCCGAAAGTGTACGGCCTGGATCGGGAATGAATTCCACTGCATGAAGTAACTGCATATTGCCTCCCTTGACTATGAGTGAGTGCCACCTAGCAGATGACAAATGATAGCATGCCACGATGCTGATGCCGTTTCATCTGTGTTACAGTTTGGCAATACGACAGATGACAGGTCACTTTGCAAGAGGGGTGGTCGCACAGGTCCGCCACGGGCAAGGCGCTGCCGCTGCCTAACCGAGAGTTTCATGGTGTCGGAATGCGGGTGTAAGTGATTCCGCAGCTGCCTGTACCATGGCCGGCATAGCGTACCGAGGCCGGGAATACTTTTTGTTGCAATCTTATACTGCACATGCCGCAGCTTAGGTTACAATTGACTTGTGAATGGTTGGGTTTGAGCTGAGCCGCATTGGGGCAGGAGGTTCCAGATGTCACAGGCAACCCTAAGGGAACATCTTTTAAACAGTAGCTGCTGCAAGAGGTGTGAACTCTTGGATGACGGGATTTTTTGCGGCTCTTGCCACCGGCTGGTACTCAAGCTGCCCAAAGAGATTGTGCGGTTATTGCGCTGCGAGGAGGTCTGGGCGGAAAAATGGGATGGCCTCCATTCCAGGCTCAGCGATTTCTTTCTTGAAAAGGGAGTCGGGCCCGGACCGGAGCTGGCCCAGGTGCAAGCTATAGGCGTTCTGGGGAGTTGTTTCCGCTAGGTTGCGAGTTGCCTTGGGCGAGAAAAACCGTCAGCTGTTGCAGAGCTTGTAATAGGCTTCATTGATAACTTTCATTTTCTGCTCAGCTCTGGTTAGAAGCATTGGATCGTTGTAAAAGCGGTCGGGGTGCCACATTTTTGCCATTCTGAGATACGCTTTTTTTATATCCTTTTTACAAGATACCTCGGTCAGTTCCAGTACGTTACACAGCCGTTTCAGCTCGCTGTTATTGCTGTCGATACCATTTCCCGCATTATCATGTTTACTGCCACAACGCCCGCCGCCATGTTTAAATTCATAGATATTGTCAGCCAACATTCTCGAGTAGGTTGATTTTTTGTTGCCCATTTGTTCCAATGTATGTTCGGCCTTTATCGGAGCGTTTAATGCCAAATAACTGAGGCCCAGTATAAAACCTGCTTCCTGGTCGCGGTGCGTTTTTTCTAAATTATTGACGGCACTGACATAATCTTTCATCTCGAAGTACAGCATCCCGATATTCTTGTACAAATCTTCATTGGGGTTAAGTCGGATGCATTCCTGGTAACATTTTATTGCCTTTACTCTGTCACCTGCACCTTCATAGGCAAGAGCCAAGTCATAATTTTTCCGGTATTTATTGCTATCGACGTTGAAAACGGCAGCAAAATATTCAAGCGCCCGACCCAATTTTATAGCCCTTAACATGCCGACTCCTGTCATGCCCTATTTAGTTTATTGCCTGCTGCCGGCAATATTCTTTCTAGGCTTTTCAGGAATTGTGCCACCTGGCAATGCCATGACTTGCCATGTAAAGACGGCATGTTACGCTCTGCAAGGCAACGGGTTGATTCCGGCAAAGCTGTTCAGTCTCTTACAGCGCAATTGTCATATGGGGCTTTTAATGCGATAAAACGGCAGGTTACCGGGCGTGTTTACAATTTAGCCCTGTTTATATTCTGCACAGGTATAGTTCCCACTTTGAATACTGAAGGCCGGAAGCTTTCGCCTCCGGCCTTCAGTGCATTTGATACGTGTTCATTCAGTTGACAAAGAGCACGTCATTTCACAGACGTGTTCCCTGTTACTGGTAGGTCACCACGTTGAAGTTGATCTTAACGTTGGACGGGTGGCGCCGAGCATCCGGTTCCCTGCTAACCGTCCGGCTCCCGGCGCCAGGACTCGACTTCGACGAGCCACGGCGTCGGGTAGTCGACCACGACAGCCAGCTCACCGGCAAAAACCTCACCCGTGTTGGAGTCGAGAGTGACGGCATCCCCTTCGGCAAAGGAACGGTCACCAAATTCGACGACCCGCCGCTCAGTATCGATGCGCAGCGGATGGCACCCGGTGATGCATGCCTTGCCCATGTGCCGCGCCACTACCGCCGCGTGGGAGGTCCGATTGCCCCGGACCGTCAGCACTGCGGTGGCAAGGGCTATGCCCGCGATGTCGGCGGTGGCCATTTCCTCCCGCACCAGCACCGCCGGCCTTCCTTGCTCGGAAAAGCTGCGGACGGCGTCCAGGTCGAGGGCGAGGGGGCCGGAAGCCACCCCGATACCCGCCGCCTGGCCCTGGCAAAGCGGCGGCCCCCCTGCACCGGCCAGACGCAGGCGCCGTATGTCGGCCAGGGCAAGGTCGCCGAGACGGGCCAGGGCTGCGCTCTTTTCGACCAGCCCCTCCCCGACCAGCTCGACGGCGATGCGCAGCGCCGCCCAGGGCGTCCTCTTGGCCCTGCGCGTCTGCAGCAGGTAGAGGACGCCGTCTTGCAGCGAGAATTCGAACTCCTGGGCGTCGCCATACTCCTTTTCGAGCGCGGCGCTGATGTCGAGCAGCGCCTGCTTGGTTTCGGGCAGCACATAAAAGAGCCGGGACGCATCGGAACCCGCGGTCCGCCCGGAAACGACATCCTCACCCTGGCTGTTGAAAAGGAAGTCGAAGTAGAACCTTTTCTCGCCGGAATCCGGGTCGCGGGTGAATCCGACCCCCGCTCCCGAGGTGCCCCCGGTGTTGCCGAACACCATCTGTTGCACGGTGACCGCCGTGCAGAGATCGTCGGAGATCCCGTAGATGCGGCGGTACTCGATGGCGCGCGGGGAATTCCACGAGGCGAACACTGCCCTTACCGCGAGCCCCAACTGTTCCAGCGGGCTCTGGGGAAACTCCCTTCCGGTCAGCTCGGAGAATATCCGGAGGTAGCTCTTGCTGAGCTCGGACAGGCTCAGGTAATCCAGTTCCTGAACCCGGCTGAGACGCTCGCGGGCGAGCAGGGCGTCAAGGGCCGCCGCGAACGGCTCCCCGGAGGCGGCAAAAACCACCTCGGCAAAATCCATGATGAGGCGGCGATACGAATCCCAGACCAGGCGCGGATTGCCGGTAAGCCGCAAAAGGCCGCGGGCCGTGGCGTCGCAAAGGCCGATATTGAGCAGGGTGTCCATCATGCCCGGCATCGATACCGGCGCGCCGGAACGGACCGAAACCAGCAGCGGCCTGCGGGTATCGCCGAAGCCAAGTCCCGTGACCGAATGGAGCCAGTGCAACGGTTCTTCCAGCAGCCGCTCCAGGTTTTTCCCGTAGCGCTCAGGGTTCTGGGAGCAGAGGCGGCAGTGGGTAGTTCCCAAAACGAAGGCGTGCGGCACCGGGAGTCCCAGTCGCGCCATGCGCGCCAGGCCGTAAGCCTTGAGGCCCAGGTCGGCGACCTCCCCTTTCAGGGCCCCGGCGCCTCCGGGCGTGATCTTGAATATGGCGTCGTGTTTCATCGGGTCAGGTTTCCGTAATCCGGCTCAGTATCTGATCGCGCAGCACCATGCCGGTATGCATCAGGGCGTCGGCCGCCGACTCCAGCTTCTTGGCGCATTCTGCGATGACGAATGCCTGCCGGTAATCCAGGGTGGCGCTCACCAGCGCCTTGCGCACGGCGCGCTCCATGGTGTCGCTTTCCTGTTCGATGACGGCTATGCGGTGAATGGACTGCAGGAAATCGTGCATGTCGTCGGGCGAGCCGCTGCGATGAATGCCGCGTGCGTTCTCCACCGCCTTCAGGTATTCCTGGGTGCCCTGGACCAGGAGCCGGGCCAGTGCCGCCAGGGGGAGCCGGGTCAGCTCCTCCATGGCCTCCGGTTTCAGCAAGGTGAGATGGAAGACCGCTTCCTCCAACTCGTCCGTGACGTCGTCCGCGGCCTCCAGCAACTGCCGGATTGCGTCCGCCTGGTCCGACTGCTTGGCGAGTTCCCGGGCGCGGATCACCAGTTCGTCGGCTTTGCGCTCCCAATCCTTGGCCCGCTGGCCGATCCGCTCGAAGTGGGAGGGGCTTTCGGCCCGGGACAGGTCGATAAGCCCGTCGCGAATCCCCGCGGCGATCTCGATGGTGAGGGATGCGTGATTGCTGGCGAGTTCCAGGAGGTTTTGCTGGGCGTTATGGTAATAGCCGGAGAGCTCCACCCGGGCCTCGTCCCGGATCAGGGCAAGCGGCCGCTGGTCGAGGAGCCCCCGCGCGCAGGTCCCCAGGATGAATTGCAGATAGGCGACCGCCGCTTCCCGGCCGAGCAGCTCGGCAAGCGAGACCCCGTAGCTCAGGGTCCCCCCGGCCACGAACTGCAGGGCATCGAAGATCATCCGCTCCCCGCCGGCCTTCAGAAAGGCCAGGTGGCCGATGTCGTGGTCCGCGCCAAAGCAAAGCAGGGCAATGGCATCCTCCTTGGGGACCAGTAGCTGCAGGCGTTTGCGGGCCCGGTTCCAGTCGATGAGAAAGACCAGGCGGGAGCCGAGATGGGCAAGATAGGCCTTGAGGTCCCCCTTGTCGCGCGCCTGGTAGCTGCCGACGCAGAGATGGTAGACTCCCCCCTCGAAGGCTTGACCGCTTAAGGAACGCACCTCGCTCCAGTCGACGCTCCAGCCGGTGAACATCCTCTGGAAGGAGAGCAGCCGCAAAAGATGGTTGTCGGAGTAGGTCAGCGTCACGACCTTTGCTTCGACGTGAACCACCAGGACGTGCGCGTCCGTCGTGCCGATGTCGTTCTGGATGACGAGTTTGGTGCCGATCCTGGTGGCAGTCGTGCCGAGCCCCGGATGTTCAAACTTGAGGGGGCTGGTGCGGTTTACTCCTTTCATGAAAGCCGCGACAAAGCTGCGCTCTTCACTGCGCAGGCCGTAGGTTAGCGCGCCCTCGACGTTTTCGGTCGCGATCTCCCCCTGCATCCGGTTCAATGCCTTGTGCATGTCCATGATGAGCAGATGGACGCTGTCGCCCAAGGCCGGTTCTCCCGAGGTCAGCGAGGCGATGCCCGACCCGGTGACGCTGTACTCCTCCGCGTACCATGGCGCACCGGACAACGCCTGCAAGCGCTCGCGGAACAGGTTCCCCTCCGGCTTTTGCGCGGCGTCAAAAGGGGCGATCATCGCAAGCAGGTCATCCTTCAAATCCGAAAGGATCTCGCGCGCATGGGGCAGGGCATAGAGGTCGGCACCGATCAGGACCGTTTCCGCCACGACGTCGTCCAGCGAAGCGTCCTTCACGCCACAGGCCAGACGCTCCAAGCGCAGATCGGAAAAAGCTCCCTCGGGGGATTGCGCATGGGATTTGGCCGCTTGCAGCAGTGTCAGGCGGTACTTGGCGCGGTCGTTGGCGGCGAGGGCCTCATTGAGCAGAAACGGCACAAGTAGCAGGCGTTCGCCGAGGGCGACAACAATCTGGGCCTTTTTGCTCATGGCTGGTTCCTTCCGAAGCCTCGCGGATCTACCGGTCGGGTCGCACTCGGCAAAGCCGCCATTCACGTCATTACCCCCAGCTATTATAGCATTTTGAGCCGTCATTTCCGGCTTACCGTCCGTTTTCCGAAGCACCCCACGAAACCCGCCGCAGCCCGGTTGTGCCTGGGCTACCAAGAAAAATCATTTCATTTTTTGACTATTATAACTATTATAAGTATAATATTTATTATTCTAATTGTGCGCCAGGGAAAAGCCCGCCGATCCGGGGCGTCAGGCGCCCTAAGCCAAAATCTCCAGCGGCTTGCTGAGGTCTTTTGCCCTGGCGATCCGGCTCCGGGCCGCAGGGAACGGGTAGTTGACACAGAAGGGCAGGCAGTGCATTTGATCGGGACATTTCAGGGGGAGAAAGCAATGAAAGTTGAAAAAACGGAACTGGACACAGTAAAGCTGGCTGACGACAAGGTATCTGCAAAAAGCGCTGCACCCAAGAGGAAGAAAAAAGAGACGCCGCCGGTTGCAACGCTAGCGCCATCGCCCGATGCAGCAGAGGCAACGCCGGAAAAGACCGGAAAGACGGCAGCTAAACCAAAGGCCCCGAAAGCTTCCACGGTGGAAAAGCTGGGAAAACCTCTGGATTCCAAGGCTGGCAAACCGGAGGCTGGCAAGGCTGACAAGGCTGCCAAAGCGGCAGTTGCCAAGGCTGCCAAACCGGCGGTTGCCAAGGCTGCCAAGGCTGCCAAACCGGCGGCCTCCAAGGATGATAAATCGAAAGCCCCAAAGGCTGGCAAACTTAAGGCTTCCAAGGAAGACAAACTGAAGCTTCCCAAGGAGGACAAACCGAAGGCTGCCAAGGATGATAAGCCGACCAAGTTCATGGTCAGCATGAAAAAGTCTGTCCGCAAGAGCATTAAAAAAGAGGCAGCCGAGGCCGGGGTCAGCATGAACGAATACATCGTGCTGGCGGTAATGGAAAAGTTGAACCAGAATCCCTGACGCCGCCGCAATCGGACGGCAAAATCCGGCGGCCCGCACCGGTGTCGAAGCTCCGGAGTTGAACGAAAGCCCGTAGAGGGGTTAAACCGGGAGGAAGAGGGCGCCAGGAAAGGCGCCGGTTCGTTTGCCGCTCCCGGGCGAGTTTGGGCCGGACTGCCTGCGTGGTGCGTGGCATGTGGTGCACCACCCGCAGCGGTCGCGGGCCCTGACTTTTTGGGATACCTTTGGAAGCGGGGACTTCCGGTTTGGCGCGGGCGACGGCACAGCGTGCGCGGCGCGATGCAGAAGCGACGCAGTCGGCTTAGGCAGGTTTGGGAGGAGTTCGCGGACGATTACCGCGGCTGGTTGAGCGGACAGGTGTATTCCCACCAAGGGCAATAGCAGGGGAGGCCGCCAATGGAGAGAGAACATGTAAGCCGGCAGTTTGACGTCCAACTGGACGCGATACGTGGCAAGCTCCTCGAGATGGGAGGAAAGGTTGAATTGATGATCGCCGACTCCCTCCGGTCCCTCGTCGAAAGAGACGCCGGGCTTGCCGAGCAGACTATCGACTCCGACCACGAAATTAACCGCCTGGAAATGGCGATAGACAAGGACTGCCTGGAACTGCTCGCTCTGCGTCAGCCGGCAGCCCGCGATCTGCGCTTCGTCACCCTGGCGCTCAAAATCGTGACCGACCTGGAGCGCATTGGTGACCAGTGCGCCAACATCTGCAAAAGGGTGAGGGAACTTAACCTGGAGCCGCCCTTGAAACTCATCCAAGACCTGCCCCGGATGGCGCAGGCCGCCTCAACCATGGTAATGGAGGCCTTGGACGCCTTTGTGCGGGGCGATGAGGAGCTGGCGAGAAAGGTGTGCGGGGACGACCGGGCGGTGGACAACCTGAACGACCTGATCCAGCGGGAATTGCTCGGCGCCATGATGGGGGACCCGTCCATCATCGGGAGAGCCATCAAAATCAACCATATCGCCAAGTATCTCGAACGCATTGCCGATCATGCGACCAATCTGGCCGAGATGGTGATCTTCATGGTGAATGGGAAGGATGTCAGGCACACCGCTGTTGGAGCGTCCCCGCCCTCCGGGAACTGGGACTCGCCAGCTGAATTGTCACCTAACCCGCGTGAAAGGGGAAACGGCTAACAAAAGCGTCCCCTGTTAGCGTCCTCCGCCTGCTTTCCCGGCAGGGCAGGTTTTGCCGAATTCCCCCCGGAACACCCGCGAAAACCCCCGCCGCAGCCGGAAACTCTGCCTTTTACCTCCCAAAAGAGCGCCATGCGCCACCGCCGGCAATTCCGCCGGCGTCCAAGGTGATGCTCGGCTGACCTTGGTAAAGGGACCCGCGACCCTGCCGGCGTCCTCGGGCCGGACCTACGATCTCATTAAATTGGAACACTCCTGTAACAAAACTGCAAAACTACCACTGTATGCTCCTCGCAAATCAAAGGAGGGGCGCCAGGCATGTCCCAGGAAACAGCAATCCCCACACTCGGCGAGGTCAGCAAGGAGGCCGTCAACGTAACCAATGTCTTGCTGGTAAACGAGCTGCTTGCGCTCTTCCAGGGGGACCCGGAACTGATGACCGTGGCGATTGCCGAAGACGGCGCCTTCCTGGGAAGCATCAGCCGCAAGGACCTCCTGAACCTTTTGAGCCGCAAGTTCGCCATGGACCTCTATGCCAAGAAGTCGATCCTCACCGTGCTCCAGGACCTGGGCGGCAGGGAGGTGGTCTTCCCGGCGGATCTGGACATCAACGAGGCGGCGGTGCGGCTCCTCTCGCTCGACCCGACGCTGCAGACCGACGCCTTTCCGGTCGTAAGGGACGGGGAGTGCGTCGGGGTGGTCGCGGTTTCCGACCTGATGATGGCCGTCGCGGAGCAGCAGAGGGGACTCCTCGAGGCGCTGGATCGCCTCAGCTCGCGGATCCGGGAGGAGGTGGCGCACGGCGTCAAGATCCAGCAGGACCTGCTGCCGCCCCCCCTCTACCATTTCAGGGGGGTGACTGTCGGTGCCGGCATCGAGACCTGCTCGGAGATCGGGGGCGATTTCTTCGACTACTTCAGCGTCGGGAAGGATACCCTGGGTCTGATCATCGCCGACGTGAGCGGCCACGGCGTGCAGGCGGGGATGGTGACGACCGCGGCCAAGGCGAGTCTGCACACCCTCATCTCGCTCGGGGTGACCACCCCGTCGGGACTGCTGGCGGGGATGAACAACGCCATCCTGGCCACCGCCCGCCAGACGTTGCTGATGACCTGCCTGATCGCGAGCCTCGACCTCGGCACCGGTACCCTCACCATCGCCAACGCGGGGCACAACTTCCCCTATCTGCTCAGGGCGGGCGCCGGGTCGGCGGAGATGCTGGAAACCACGGCCGGTTTTCCGCTGGGCTTCGAACGCGACTCGCGGTTCCCCGAAACCTGCACGAGTTTTGCTCCCGGCGATGCGCTCTTCATGTACACGGACGGCCTGGTGGAGTGCGCCGACGCCGGCGGGGAGGAACTGGGGTACCAGCGCCTGCAGGAAATGCTGGACCGGGGGCGGGATATACCTCCCCAGGCGCTGCACGCCTCCCTCTTGGCCGGGGCGGCCGCCTTTGCCGGGACGGGCCGCTTTACCGACGACGTGACGACGCTGGTCGCCAGGTTCGATTCGGCCTGCAACGTATCAGAAAGTAAGTAAGGAGAACGACGTGCACCAGCCAAAAGTTGCAGTGCTTTATCGCGACGCAAAAGACAGAGAGCTTTGGGAGGAGACCCTGAAGGGGGTCCCCGGGCTCGTGCCGATAACGGTGGAGCTGGATTTCACCGCCTCCCTGGAAAGGCTGCGGCATTTCGGGGGCTCCCTGCGCCTGGTGATCCTCTCCGCGCGTCTCTACCCGGAGCGTTACCCGGAGCTCGCGGCGCAGGTCCGCGCCGTCTGCCCGGGAAGCGAACTGCTGCTGGTCTCCTCTTCCGAGGAGCCCCCTCCCGCGCTCACCCCGCTCCTGGCCGACCAGGTGCGTCACCTGGCATTCAATCCACCGCACGAGGCGCGCCGGGACGGGGAGTATTTTCCCGAGATCGTGTCGCGGCTCATCGACCGGCGTCCCTGGGAAATCTGCTCCTGCCTGCGGGAAGGCACCACCTTGCACTCCTTCGGGCTTCGCTCGAGCGAGGAGAAGGAGGCGCTGATCGGCGCCCTGGAAGCGGTGCTCGCCGGAGAAGGGGACGAGTTCGAGATGCTGCGGCAAAAAGGGGCGCTCCTCGCCGACGAGCTGCTGGAAAACGCCCTCTACGATGCGCCGCGCGCCCCGGACGGCAGCAGGCTGTTCCGGAAAGGGGAAAAGCGGGTCATGTTGCCGCAGGAGAGCATCGTCTTCAGTTTCGGCTTCGACGGCGAGACCCTGGCCCTTGAACTGAGGGACAGCTGGGGGAGCCTGGAGCCCGAGGTGGTGCTGGAGCACCTGGCCCGCAACCAGGAGGGTGACCCGATCGCGGGTGACGCCGGCGGCCGGGGGCTCTTCATCATCTGGCGCTTCCTGGACCATTTTCACATGAACGTCCAACCGGGATTGGAAACCGCCGTCGGCGGACACCTGCAGCTCTCCTCCGGCCATCACCCGGAAGTTCCGCGCGGTTTCCACATCACCGAAATCGACAAGGAGATGCAAACATGTACAGCATGACCGCGACCCCTGCGAACCTCACACCGGAACACGACTGCTTCGTGCTGGAAGGAACCATCGACGCCCAGTCCGAACCATTTTTCCGGGAACTCCCCAAGAAGGTGCGCCACCCGCAGGTACGCTTCGATTTCACCCGCGCCGGGCGGATCAACTCCATGGGGATCGCGCTGCTGCTCCGCTGCTTCAAGGAAATCCGGCAGGCACGGGAAACCGAAATACTGCTGGAGGGGCTCAGCCCGACCAACTCCATGCTCTTCAAGATGACCGGGGTGTTCCTGCTGGCCAAGCCTGCCCCGGCCGGAGCCAACGGCAGGGAAGGGGCGAAATGAGGGGCTTTCGCGGGATGCTGCCCGCTTCCTTTTCCGGGAAACCGGCTCTCTGATAGGGCTGGCCTGCAGCCCTGCAAGGCGGTACCATGATAGATTCGCTACAAGATATAGCGGGCAGACGCGCCGCTGCGGAAGGCGCCGCGCAGCCGGTCTGTCCGGCGCCCGAGGGCGAGAGCATCTCCTTTACCGGAGTCCTCTCGCTGACGCTGCTGTCGGCGCTTGCCATAATGCTCACCTTCGAATACCTGAAGCAGTGCATCAAGCCCGACATCGCGATCTGGACCTCGCACCTTCTCACCATAACCTTCAGCTCCGCCGTCTCCACCGTCTGCGCCTACTTCGCCCTGAAGCGCTATGAGTTGATGCGCTCGGAGGTGGCCCAGGAGAACGCCCTGCGCTACCGGGCCGAAGAAGCGCTGCAGAGGCTGTCGCAGAAGAGCCGGGAACTGGAAAGCTCCAAAAATGAGCTGGAGCGCGAGGTCGCCGAACGGTGCGCCGCCGAGCACGCCCTCATCCAGCGGCAGCGACAGCTCAGCATCCTGATAGCCGCCAACCAGAAGCTCAATTCCGTACTCGACGCGCCGTCCGTGCTGCGGACCCTGATCCATTCCGCCGTCGAGCTGACCGGGAGGGAAGGGGGGAGCGCAGGACTGGTCCGGGGGAGCGCAATCGTCATCTCGGAACTGTTGAGAAACGGCGAATTCCTGCGGGTGGACCAGAACTTTCGCTCCGGCGAGGGGGGCGTGGGGCAGCTCCTTTCCAGCGGCGGCGTGCTGATAGAGAACGCCATGGCCGGCAGCCATCCGCTCTTCGCGGACTCGGGCCGGGCGGTCAGGAACCTCATCGCGGTGCCGGTGCTCAGCTCCAGCGGCGAACTGCTCGGCTGTTTCGAGGTCTACGACCTGGCGGGAGGACGTCCCTTCGACGAGGGGGACGCGACGGTGCTGCAGGGGCTTGCCAGCGGGGCGGCCGTGGCGCTGGAAAATGCCCTCATGCTCTCCGAGCGGCTGCAGGCAAGGCAGGCGACGGTTGCGGCGAACTCCCTGCTGTCGGCGACCATCGAGTCGACCCTGGACGGCATCATGGCCGTCGACCCTCACGGCGAGATTTCCGCCTGCAACCGCCGCTTCGCCGAGATGTGGGGCATCGGCGACGAGGCGCTGGCGAGCGGGGACTCCAACAAGCTGCTCCTGTCGCTGCTGGAGCAGGTGCGCGACCCGGTGCAGTTCTTCGAGAGGGTGACCGAGCTCTACTGGCAGCCTGAGCTTGAGAGCTACGACCTGGTGGAACTGATCGACGGCAGGTGCTTCGAGCGTTTCTCCAAACCGCAGTTCATCGGGAAAAAGGCGGTGGGGCGGGTGTGGACCTTTCACGACATCTCCGAGCTGAAGAAGCTGGAGACCCAGCTGCTGCACGCCCACAAGATGGAGGCGATCGGCACCCTGGCCGGCGGGATCGCGCACGACTTCAACAACATCATGACCGCGGTGCTCGGCTACACCAGCCTGCTGACGACCGAGCTCAACCCGCCTCCACCCTACAGCGGTTTCCTGGCGCAGATCGGCAACGCCTCCAACCGCGCGGTGGAGCTGATCCGCAACCTGCTCGCCTACAGCAGGAAGGAACCGGTGCAGGCGGTGGGTCTGGAGTGCAACGCCCTGGTGAAGGACCTCGTGGGCTTTCTGGAAAGGCTGATCGGCGCCGACATAGATCTGACCCTGCGTCTTAGCGACGAGCCGCAAGGTGTACTGGCGGACCAGGGGCAGATCGAACAGGTGCTGGTGAACCTGGCGACCAACGCCCGCGACGCCATGCCCGAAGGGGGGAAGCTGACCCTGGAGGTGAGGCGGGTCGACCTCACGGCGGATTTCGTCAAGGCTTTCGACTCGGTGCAGGCGGGGCCGTACGTGATGGTCACGGTTTCGGACACCGGTTCGGGAATAGACGAGGCGACCCGGCAGAGGATCTTCGAGCCGTTTTTCACCACCAAGGAGGTGGGGAAGGGGACCGGCCTCGGACTCTCCATAAGTTACGGCATCGTGAAGCAGCATGGCGGCTTCATCAGCGTGGCCAGCATGATCGGCGTCGGGACGACCTTTTCCGTCTACCTGCCGCACGTCGAACGGACCGTGCCGCAGCGCAAGGTTTCGGTCGCCCGGACGGTTCCCCGCGGGGTGGAAACCGTGCTCCTTTTGGAGGACAACGACTCGGTGCGCAGCCTGATCTCCCAGGTGATGACCGGCAAGGGGTACCGGGTCATCGAGGCGGTGGACGGTGAGGACGGAGTGCAGAAATTCCGGCTCCACCGGGACGAGATCGCGCTGGTGATCCTGGACGTCATCATGCCCAAGAAAAACGGCGGCGACGCCTACGACGAGATCCGGGCCATGAAGAGCGACGTCCGGGCCATATTCATCAGCGGCTACACCGGGGACATCATCGACCGGCAGCGCATCAGCGAGGACGGCGCCAATTTCCTGCAAAAGCCTATCCTGCCGGATAAGCTGCTCACCCTGGCGCGGGAGGTCCTGGACCAGTGATCCCGGGAGGAAAAAGCAGTTCCTGGCTCAGAGCCCCGTTAAATTGTCAGGCCTTTGTGACGGGGCTGCAACTTTTCTTCGGTACACTGCGGGTCATACGCCAGCCTAGGTTGAGTACCTGCCTTCGGCAGCAGGGTACGGCAAAGCAAACCATGATATCAACAAGACCGCGTCTTTCTCGACGGCTCAGGCCGTCACGGGAAGCACCGGCAAAGGGAGTACGACATGAGGCACCTGAACAAAATGATCTTCACCTGGTTTTTCCGCGAACTCGATCCGCAGATTGAGAGTTTACGCGACCTACGGGATTCCTATCGGGCCATGAACGTCGAGATTTACGGGGAGCAGATGGCGAGCCTTCTTAACGACTGGTAGCCGCGGCAGCAACCGCTACCTGGGATCAGCCGCATCATCTCCTGCGAGACACTTTGCTCTGTGGTAGCCGGCAATTTCCACGTCGTAGACCTCTCCATTGTCCCATCTAAAACAAATTCTGACCCACGTGGTATCCTCAATTGCAAAAAGTCGGGTCAGGCGTGCTGGAAGCAAACCGTTGTCACCACTTAGTCGGACCTTGGTGAGTCCGACTAAGTGGGCTGCGGCTATCGCTGGTATTGGGTGTCGTCTGTTATGCTGCCCAGGGTGGCGTTGGCGTCGGCCAAGTTCGCTTTCATTCCTGCCAATTCCTTTGAACTGTACTTACTGGAACCCTTATTGATTTCCTTTTCCAGCCGCACTATTTTTTGCTGAATTGATTCCGATTGCATGGTACATCCTCTCATACCATCTTTTGCGTCCATGGTCATGGCGGCACTAGCAATAGAAATAGATGAAACCGATACAGCAAACAGTGCTGCGAATATTACAGTTGTTCTTTTCATGGTAATGAATCTCCTTTAGTTGTTGTGGTTACTTAGCTGACTAAACATATAGCATTTAGCGTGCCGAAGCATAACAACCTGTTATTCCTCATGCCATATTCAAGTTGTATTACATGGTAAGAGGATATTCGACATGGTGCGTAGAATATTCCGCTATCGACGGCGTTGTCGAACCGTTTGAAAGGTAATTAACTAAATTTGGTGCTGCTTCGTAAGTTATATTTAATGCGGCAGTTTGAGCTAGCCTGGGAAAGAGCATGCCCTGATCTGTTACGCTGTAATCTGAAACAATGGTCGAATAATCACGCGATACAAACTTGGATCCATTCAGCCACAGGTCCAAGCTGATTCGCAAATCACATTTTCCCGTGAGTCTTATAAACCCTGAATTTTGTTCCACCACAGTTGTAACGTCGGAAATGTCAATTCCTCTTTTCGTGTTTGCAGGCAGCTTTCTCGCCGAGATTACGGTATATCCCGCCGCATTTAGTTTTTTCCTTAAACTGCGAACTATCAGATCCCCGAAATCTAGCGGTAGAACGGACGTTCCTACCGCTTTACCCTCGCTGTCGGTCAAAGTCATCAGAGTGATTTTTCGGGGAATGACCAGTTGGTTGCCTGAGGTACTTTTTAACAGGGGAGACCTTTGCGAGTGCAATGATGCCCAGGTGTCCCCCGGGGGGCGCCATTGATTCCCACTCATCATCAGATAAACGACCTCCTCTTTATGTGTTGAACTCGCCGCCGGTTTGGGCTGCAAGGATGCCTTTTTGTCCGTGGTCGCGCAGCCGGTCAAGATGCTCGCACACCATGTCAAAAGCATTGCCCCCATTATCAACGGGTTCATAGTCTCTCCTTGTATTCAACTCGCAAACGGGGGCTTTTCCGACTGTTGACTGCCTTCACCTTTTCTAGGGGAGGACAACGAAATCGTCCCTTCTGTTCTTGGCCCAGCTGGCTTCGCCATCGCCTCTAGCCACACTCAGTGGCAGGTAACTAATACTTCTGGTGAAATAGCCAATGCTTCTAGGCAGGGCGCGTCTGTTTGGTAAATTTAGGTTGAAAGAGCATCTTATATGTGGCAAAATGATTTGCATACATATTATCGGTGTACAACCCGTGGAAGCCAACAATTTTTTCCTGCCGGCCTGAGAAGATTCTAAGGGGAAACAAAGCTTGTCCCAGGAAAAAGCAGCCTCTCCTCTTTGGGTGCCGGGGGGCCGGGTGGGGACCCCGCCATGAAATGACTTGGTTACTGGCAAGCCGGGAACCGTCTCCGCAGGCTTTGACGCATAGGGCGTTGATATTCGTTGCCATTTGTGACAAAGTGGCTACGAAATCGGCCGGTTATTCTGACAGGAGATAGTGAATTCTATGGATGATAGCAGCAGTAAGGTAGCGGACATCATAGACAACATACGTCGTGTCTTCCAAGTGGTTAACGAGCATTCGAAAAGGGCAGAGAAGGATACTGGAATTACCGGTCCTCAACTCTGGGCGATCAAGACCATTGCGGAGTATGCCCCGATCAAAGGCGCTGAACTGGCACGACGCATGTATCTCCATCCGACCACAATTGTCGGCATCCTGGACCGCCTCGAGGCGCGGGGACTTGTGGTGAAAACGCGCTCCACGGTTGACCGAAGGATTGTGGAGGTTGAGTTGACGGAACAGGGGAAAACCCTGGTAGCCAGCGCACCGGAAGTCGCACAGGGGATGTTGGTGAAAGGGCTTGAGACCCTGCCGGAGGAGAACCTGCTGAAAATTTCGGATGGCCTTGACGAACTGGTGCGGATACTCGGAGCGAAGGAGATTCCACCGCGACTGATACTTTCGCCGGAGGTAAACCTCCCTAAAAAAACCAAAAAATGAAGCATGGAAGGACCTTTAGTTATGGAGCTCAAAGGGCATCCTCACCGCATCGTGGGCTTTTCTGCCGCCTACCCTGGGGTAACCGCACTGATCCTGCTGTCAGTACTCTTAACACAGGCACCCCTGACGGAAGCCGCAAATCCCCCCGCCACGGCCATGGAACAACCTAGGAAGGTCGCGGTTGCATCACGGCCCAATTCCATCGTGATGGCCTTGGACTCCCTGTCCGACTCTGCCGAAGAAATCTTCAACCTAGCCCAGGTAGGGAAAATCGACCGGCTTCGGAAGAATCTGGACTCTCTCAAGAAAATTGCGGCCACGCTGGACAACATCCCGGGCAAAGAGGACCTCATCTTGTTGCCGCGACTGAGAGGTACCATTGACGACCTCGAAAAGGCCATAGTTGGCAAGGACCGTCTCCAGACCATGAGGTACGCCAACCGGATAACGCTGATTGCGGCTACCTTGGCCGTGCCCTTGGCCCCCGCCATACCCACCGAACTATCCCTTTTAGATTACAACGCTCGCGAACTTGGAATCTGGTCCGAGGTCAAGATGACGGAAAAGCTTTCCAGCATCGTTATCAGGATGCACCTGGCCTGGCAGACCCTGATGCCGAAGTTGATTGAGCATCACGGAGAAAAGGAATTGAAACGGTTCTCCGATATCATGGAGCACCTTGAACTGGCAAGGACTCCGGAGGACTATGGCCGTTTGTCCAGACAAGTACGTGTTGACGTCGATACCATGAAAACAATATTTACCCTGCCCGCAAAAGCCGGGAAGCCGCCCAATGCGTTACATCCCCCTGAGTCAAGCTTGCGACGCAAACTATTGTCGCCGAAGCAAGCAGGCGGTGAGATTGCCGCATCTCCCTGGCAGAATCACGCAAAGTGCCCGACCTGAACCCCTCACTGTGATTCTTACATATTCTGCCGGGCAGGCAAAAGGAGCCGAGCCGCGCTGCCAAAACCGGCCACGCACTCGAGGCAAACTTGGTTTCCGCAGGCCATGCCTCCCAAAGCAGCCTCCGGGAGGAGACAGGTTTTTCATTTTTGCAAAACCCCGTTTGCAAATTTGCATTATTGCGAAACCCTTATCTGGTGCCCCTGTACGGCCTGATCTGGCAGAATAATTGCCGTGCACCCTCCCATTTAGTCGATTTCCCAGGGATGTTTTTGCAATGCTGCAAAACTGTCTGCAGTGGAGACATTCGTGCCGGGGGTGGTAACACCCCGAAAGTAGGTGGTATTTCGGCGCATAGGGAACCTGGGGTTTTTGGCATGCGATTTGCTAGGTATGCCTAGGACCGAAAAAAACATTCAAAGTGAAATAGGAGCGTGAAATGAGTGACGTGAAACTGGGGAATCCCGCGGTAGTCGGCCTTGCTGGTTTTGGAATGACAACTTTGGTGCTGCAATGCCATAACCTGGGATGGTGCGGAATTGCTCCGGTCCTCTGGATCGGGCTCTGCTTCGGTGGAACCGCTCAGCTTATCGCCGGCCTGATGGAATTCAAAACCGGCAACAACTTCGGTTTTTGCGCCTTTACCGGTTATGGAGCTTTCTGGATCTCGCTTTGCCTGATGGTGATATTCGGAAAGAGCCCGGATCTGGTCAAATCCTATCCGACTCTCGCCTTCTCCGCAAACGACCTGGGATTCTTCCTGGTAGCCTGGACCATCTTCACCTTCATTCTCTTCATCGCCTCCATGAAACACCATGGAACGCTGGCCTTCATATTCCTGACGCTGCTCCTTGGTTTTATCGGCCTTGACCTGAAAGAGCTTGCAGGCAGCGCCCTTGCCGGGACATTCGCAGCTTATGACCTGCTGATCTGCGCGTTCTCCGCCCTGTACCTGATGGCAGTCGCCGTGTATGCTGAATCCGGCATTTCGCTTCCCGTCGGCGAGGCCTGGATCAAAGACAAGGCTGAAGCCAAGGAAGTTCTCGCGGCTAACAAGGTTGCCGCATAAACGCTCCGTCCCCGCCGCGTCGGTCGCAGCGGCTGCTGGGAAACCAATCAAATTGTGAAACGAAGAAGGGCCATGGCAACACGCATGGCCCTTCTTCAATGTGCACTCGGAACGGCGAGAACTTGCGCCGCGCCGGTGAGGAAGATCCGCCGATAACCGGACATCCTGGATTTAGCCGGAGAACATGCTGCCGATAGGGGTGCCGGTGGGAGGCGAGGGGCCCCGATGGGCGCTAAGACGAGTGGCAAATCCGGAAAGAACCGATCGGGCCGATGGCTACCACAGGTAAATGGATTTATTGTCGAAGTGGCGCCGGTTGAGATACAGGAACACGTTCAGTAGCAGGAACAGTGCGAACACCGAGAAGGCGTTGAGACGGTAGTGGTAGTCGGGAACCATGGTCCCGGAAATAGTTGCAATCTTCTGGACCGGGAGTAGATAGAGGTTGGCTATCCCGTTGCAGCTGACGACAGAATTGTAGATGAGGAGCAGCCAGAGGGTGAGTTGTTGCCGCTTCAGGATCCCAATAATGAGGTACAAAGAGAAGGTGCAGTCCGCAAAAATTATGAACTCGCTGTCCTCCCCTGAGTAGAGTTTCCCCATAAAGGGGAACGGCTCGCCAAGGTCGGAAAGCGTAATGAGCATGAAAAAGATGTAGACGCCGATCAGGGGGGCCAGCACAAGATGCCTCCTCCTCTCATCCACCACCACTGTCCCGCGATCCGTCTCTTTCAAGGTAACCTCATTTTTCCGCACGACATTACGGGGGGAAGGCACCTGCAACTTTCCAAGAGGCCGCAGCCACCGTCACTGAAAGTCCTCCCCGACCACCGAATTCCTCTCCCACAGCATCCCAATAATAAATCACCGTTATATTAACAGGAAATCCGCGATCATGCAAGATTAGTTCGCCATTTTCCTTATCTGACAGCTGCTCAAATTCGAGCGTGATTGCTATGCTCGGGTACCCGATTCCCGCGATTTTCAGGGGTAGTCGGCAAGGAGGGCCTCGCCTGCTCCAAACTCGTGTCCCGCGGGTAACTGAGATATATTCCACGACGCACGACATCCCGTTGCGGTTCCACGACACGTCAAAACCTTGGAACCAGGGGGGGGCCGTAACTACCCAAGATGCAGCGGCTTGCAGGTAACCTGACAATCATGAGCGTCGGCGTGTCAACGAAATGTGCCAAGTCTAAAACATCTCTCGCATCTGGCTCTCATTTACCTCACTGTCCAAACGATCTAACCGCTTTATACATATTCCAAGCCAAAAAACATTGTATTTTCAGTTATATGTAAAAAGCCACGGTTAGTTAAAAATAAAAGTTTGCATTTGGTATAATATTGTTATATTTTATCGACATGTCCAGATAGTCGCTGCACAAAAAGTATTGGCAGCAACCACGCCGGCTTCCTGCCGGCTGGAAATGGTTAGCAATCATTCGGTACGCAGATGAAAAGAAACCTGCTCCTCGCCAATATTCTCCTTGTTGCCGCCTTTTTCCTGATTGTTCTGGGAATGAGGAACCCTTCACTGGACCATAATCAGGGCCCAAAGCAACGGCCCCGCGCCGTCGTTGAGAACGTCTCAAAAGCGCCGATTACCATAGGCTGTGAACTGCACCACTTGGACGCTGTGGCCGGTCCGGCACTTGCGGTCCCGGCACTTTCTGAAACTCGCGTCTTCTTCCGTCTCGTTCCAAGTCATACCCCCGCCGTTGCAGAGCTTTTCCTCCCGGCTAGAGCTTCCCCTGCGCCCCTTTCCATAGTTTCGTAAATCGTATCCGCTCACCGTTTTAGATCAAGACTTTGCGGTGCGAACCCAGGTAAAACCGGTGCTCGGTGGGGCTAAGTTCCCGTTGCAACGCTAAGGACTGGCAAGGGTGACTCCGTTTCCCACCGTGCCGACGACACAGCCCGGATGCGCCTGGCGCCGTTTTCCCGCGCGACGTGCCGATGGGGTTTTGATGCTTCCGGCAGGTGGCCAGCGGCAGAACGCTTGGCCGCCGCTTCCGCAAATCTGGCGTATGTTTCTGATATTTTCAGCACAGAGGTCACGACATGCAGAATAATGACACGGATTACACGATACACAATGTGAAGAAGGCGTTGGAGCTCCTGGAGAAACTGGCAGAAAGTCAAGTGCTACTCACTGTGGATGCGCTTGCCGAAAGCATCTGCTTTCCTCGGACCAAAACCTTTCGCCTGCTGGCCACCTTGAGCGAAAAGGGGCTTGTGGAGCGTCATGCCCTGTCAGGGGGGTATCAACTCGGCAAGCGCACTGCGGCGTTCGGCAAAAAGCTCCTCAACAGCTCCAAAAAAAGGGTGCAGGAAACCCAGCCGACGCTGAAGAAGATCGTCGATAGTTCCAACATCGTCAGTTACTCCCATCCGATCATGGAGCGGCTGGCGAGAAAATATGACGAAGCGGTCTACATGGCCGTTATCAAGGACAACGAAGTGCTGTTTCTCAACATGGTCGATTGCGGGCAGTTGATCAAAGCGGAGCCTTTCGTCGGCAGAAAGTTCCCCTTTTTCACCAATGCAGCCGGGAAGGTCATGAAGGCGGTCGATTCGTGGGACTTGCTGGAGAAGCTCTGCAAAAGGAATAAGCGCCCGGGGCGGTGCCCTGATTTGAGCCAGCTTGCCAGCGAATTGCAGGAGATCCGGCTTAGCGGAGTCGCTGTTGACGAAGGAGGCCTGGGTGAAGGAATAATCAGTGTGGCTGTCGCAGTCCGGGATTACGCCGGCAAGGTGGTGGGGGCCATCACAATGCTCGGCCCCTCCTTCCGGATGCTCGCGGAGCGAGTCAATGAAGAAATAATTCCTTCAATGCTGCAAGAGGCTGATCTACTTTCGAAACGGTTCGGCTATGCACCAGCTTGACCTTCTCTACCAGCTAAAGCAGTTTTCCACTTTTGCCTGAAATGGGGAGCCTGGCCCCTTCTTTTTACTGATCGCCTCACACCAAAGGAGAAAAAGTACCATGTCAGAGAGGACGTATTACTGGATTCCTCGAAGCAGTTTGCGCAACCGCCACGGTCCCGGTAGAGCCGAGCGAGCCTCGGCCTTGCCTTGAAAGGTCCCTGCCGGAGGCTGCAGACGTTTTGTCAAGGTGGATGAGCACTAATGGGATTGAAACGTCGACGATGGAAGACGGTTCGGTACGAACAACAACATCACAAAGGAGGAAGCAATGTCGCTATTAATCGCAAGCAATATCCAAAAAAATCCGAAATACCTCGAATTGGTCCATCGACGTAATATGCTCGGCTGGACACTCTCGGCAGTCGTGTGCGTTCTGTATTTCGGTTTCACCCTGATGATCGCCTATACCCCTGACATCCTCACTCAACCCATCGCTTCCGACAGTGTGATCCCGCTGGGCATGATTATCGGCCTCGGCGTAATTCTGGCCTCGTGCGCGACGACGGGTATTTACGTGTACCTGGCAAACAAGACCTTCGATCCCATCATTGAAGAAATTGTTCGGGAGGCGTCCAAATGAAAAAATTCAAGGCATTTTTCTCATCCATGCTGGCTTTTGCCACCCTGTGCTCCTCAAATCTTGTTCACGCCATGAATGTCGACACCGGTCCCGCACCGGCGGCGCCGGCAGTGCCGCCGCCCCTCAACTGGCACGCCATTATCATGTTTCTTATCTTTGTCGCCATCACCCTGGTCATCACCTACTGGGCTGCCACCCAAACCAAGACGGCGTCCGACTTCTACGCTGCCGGGCGCGGCGTCACCGGTCTCCAGAACGGCATGGCCATCGCCGGCGACTACATGTCGGCCGCCTCGTTCCTTGGCATCGCCGCCCTGGTGTACTTCAACGGCTTCTACGGCCTGATCTTTTCGGTCGGCTGGCTGGTCGGCTGGCCGATCATCCTGTTCCTGGTCGCGGAACGGCTGCGTAACCTCGGCAAGTACACCTACGCCGACGTGGTTTCCTTCCGTCTCCAGCAGAAACCGATCCGCATCATGGCCGCCATAAGCTCGCTGATCGTCGTCATCTGGTATCTGATCGGCCAGGCGGTGGGAGCCGGGCAGCTGCTGCACACCCTGGTGCCGCAAATGTCCTACAGGGCGTCCATCGTTATCGTCGGCGTACTGATCGTCCTCTACGTGACGCTGGGCGGCATGAAGGCCACCACCTGGGTACAGATCATCAAGGCCGGCCTGCTCTTGGGCGGTGCGAGCTGCATGGCGTTTGGCGTGATGATGCACGAGGGATTCAGCTTCGCAAAACTGTTCTCCGACGCCGTGGCCCTGCATCCTAAAGGTATAAAAATCATGCAGTCGGTGGTTCCGATTGGCGCCAAGGCCAATCCCATCGAGTCCATTTCACTAGGTCTCACGCTGATGTTCGGTACCGCCGGCCTGCCGCACATCCTGATGAGATTTTTCACCACGACCAACTCCAAGGCTGCCCGCAAGTCGGTTCTGTACGGTACCTGCTTCATCGGCTATTTCTACATACTGACCTTCATCATCGGTTTCGGCGCCATCATTCTCGTTGCCAACAATCCGGAGTATGTGGTCGATGTCACCAAGAACGTGCTCAACCTGAAAGGCGGCGGCAGCATGCCGGCCATCTATCTGTCGCACGCCATCGGCGGTAACTTCTTCCTCGGCTTCATCGCCGCGGTTGCCTTCGCCACCATACTCGCGGTCGTTTCCGGGCTGACGCTGGCAGGCGCCTCGGCCCTGTCGCACGACATCTACGCGAGCGTTATCATGAAAGGCAAAGCGGAGGAGAAGAAAGAGGTATTTGTATCGAAGATGAGCGTTATCGGACTGGGCGCACTCGCTGTGCTCCTTGGCATTGCATTTGAGAAGCAGAACGTCGCCTACATCGTGGCGCTGACCTTCTCGATTGCCGCCTGCACCAACTTCCCCATATTGGTATTGTCCGTTTTCTGGAAGGGGCTCACCACACGCGGAGCGGTGCTCGGCGGATATACCGGCATCTTCGGCTCCATCGGACTGCTGATCATCGGCCCGACTGTCTGGACCAAGGTCCTCTCAATGGGGCCGGCCATCTTCCCGTACGACTTCCCGACCTTCGTCGTCCTCCCCTTGGTGCTTATCGTTTCCTATGTTGCGTCGGTGACCGACAACAGCGAAAGCGCGAAGAAAGAGCGTGCTGCCTTCGATGCCCAGATGATCCGGGCCGAAACCGGTCTGGGCGCGGAAGCGGCTGCTGTCCACTAAACCAAAAGCTTTTTACATTCAGATGGGCTGCCGGAAATCCTCCGGCAGCCCTTCTTCAGCATCGCCTGGTACCTGATGCTCCAGAGCGTCTCCCGCACACCTTGCCAGGCTCACCTGGCCCTGTCTTCTCACGATCCCGTTTATCGGCCCTGCTTTCTTATACCCTCGGAAACGGACATATTGTTTATGAGTGTGCCGCCCAGGGCTCCTCTATTCTCTGGTGGGTCCGATTCCGCACCGTCACGATGCAACCACCACTGGCGTCCTAGCTCGCGGGCTTCCGTTCCAGCGTGGAAATGATGTCCGGGACGGCCTGGCTCAAGACCCCGAGCAATCCCTTCTCGATTATCTCCCTCGGCAGGATGTCCCTGTTGATTATCGAGGTATCGGATACCTTTGATTGATAGCTTAGCTTCTTGACGGCCACGCCGTTTTTCCAGACTTCTAGCGAGACTTTGACTGTGCCTTCGGCTTCTATCTTGGGGATGCTGGCAGTTTCGTCAAGCCCCACCTGAACCGCTGTCAGTTCCACCCCTTTGGTAACCCCTTGCGGCATCGCGGCGCCTGTCTCGACACTATATCCCGCAGCTGTCAATTCACGCTTCATGGCATCGAGCATCATATCGTCTTCAGAATTTACGGACAGCATTTCTCCGGTTATCGCCCCATAGGAATCCATCTGTTTGCCGATGACAAACCGGACCTCCTGCGCAGGGTTGTCCCGGGTAGCACGTTTGCCTGCGGCTTTCAGAAACAGGGCCCCCGCGCCTCCTCTGGCTTCGACAGAAGGTGAATACAAAATGGACACTGGAGGTGGTGTCGTCGCGCAGCCCGCGAAAATCACCACACTCAAAGCTGAAAAAATTACACCAACCGCGCTCCTGGTCATTTGTTTCTCCATTGACTTGCGGCCCTGCCGGGCACAATTGGTTTGATAACCCTGCTGGGCCGGCCTGATCACCCTTTACGGCTCTTGTCGGCAAGAAACCGGTAGAGCGGAACGGGCATGAACACCTGGCCGATTCTTCGGGATAGAAAGGCTGCGACCATGAAAGGGATGATGAGAATATGTTCGTCAGTCATCTCCATTATGATGATTACCGCGGTAAGCGGTGCCTGGATGACGCCTGAAAAGAAAGCGACCATGCCAAGCAGCGCGCATACCTTGAAGTTGGCGAAATGGAATATTTTGGCGACGCTGAAGCCCAGCCCGGCTCCGATCGACAAGCAGGGAGAAAAAATTCCTCCTGCCATTCCCGACAGGTACGACAACACCGTCGTGCAGAACTTTTCCAGCCCGAAAAAAAGCGGCCACTGGTCGATCGAGGAACTTTCCAGAAATTTTCTGGTGATCTCGTAACCCGACCCTGCGGTCGTCCCGCCGCTAAAGTAACCCACGGCAGAGCAGAGGATTCCGCAATAAAGGGCCTTCTTCCAGGGTTGGGACGGGAGTTGCACCAGGTCAGGGTAGGCCAGTAGACGGGCAAAAAGGCCGCCGAACAAGCCCCCGGTGACGCCGAGGACGAGAGTCTCCGGAACGAGGATGGCGGTTGTGCTCGAAACGGCCGGGTGCCCGAAGTACAGGTAGTTCCCTGATAGCGCCATGGCGGCGATACCGGAAAGTATCACCGCGAGCATGATCATTTCCCGAAACTGCCCGAACATCCCCTCGGTCACTTCCTCGAGGGCGAAGGCGATCCCCGCCAGCGGAGCATTGAACGCGGCCGCCACTCCGGCCGCGGCACCCGCGGTCAAAAACGTCTGGAAGTCGGCTTGTGGCAGGGTCCTACGGGTAATGCGCCCGAACCAGGCAAAGACCGAGGCTGCGATCTGGACAGTCGGGCCTTCGCGTCCGATGGACGCGCCGGCCAGGATCCCGATAGCCGCAGAAATGATTTTTACACCGGCCGTCCTTAAGGAGACCAGTGGGCTCAGCCAGGGCGGTTCGACAATCTCGGCGTCATTGGCATGATCGATAGCCTCCAGAACTTGCGGGATTCCGCTGCCGCGAGCTTCCGGCCCGAATTTCTGCACGATCATGGTGGCGACAACAAAAAGAAGTGGTGTGCCGGCCAGGACCAGGTAAGGGTAGCCATGGACGAGAGTGAAGTAGCATTTTTGCGCTACCTCGATCAGACGCGCAAACAGGACCGCCGCACCTTCGACGACTGCCGCTGCGGTCCAAATGGTGATCTGGAGGTACGTTCTTTGGCGAAACCTTATCAATTCAAGCTCCGATTCAACCTGCGCATTTTTCGCTTCCTGCGCGGTCCCGCTCCGGGAAGGCGATCTGCAAAAAAAAACCTGCCCGCGAACCGATGGTCGCGCAGGCAGGTTTTTCCCTGCAAGGTACCTACCTGTTACCTGTTACGGGAGGACGACGAAATCGTCACGCCTGTTCTTGGCCCAGTCGGCTTCGCCGTGCCCCGTTGCCACGGGTTTCTCTTTGCCGTAGCTGATCACCGTCAGGCGATCGGCAGGTATTCCGAGGTTGGCCAGGTACTGAACGGCCTCCTTGGCGCGCTTTTCGCCAAGGGCAAGGTTGTAATCGTCAGAGCCTCTCTCGTCGCAGTTCCCCTCGACTCTTATTCTGGCTTTGCCAAGTTTCTTGACCAGGTCTGCATCTTTGACGAGAGTGTTGCGTGCTTGTTCGGAAAGAGCCGCGGAGTCAAAATTGAAATAGATGGTTTGCAGTCCCTTCTTGAGCTCTGCGGCCTGGTCGGTACCCGTAACGGCGGCGACCGGCGCAACGGATTCCTTAATCGCTTCCTTTGAGACTGGTGTCGTATCGACTGCGACCGTCTTGGCATCCACCTGTTTCGGTGCAACCTGGGCCGGAACGACGTTCGCTGATGGAGCCATAGGCTGGTCTTTTTTAATTACCTCGTTTTTCGCGCATCCGCCCGCCAAGAATGCGCCGCAGCTTACCGCCAAGAGGAATCCAGCAGTCATCCGTTTCATCTTCAACCTCCGTGTAATTGTTGATCTTTCGCGTAGAATAGCCACTGCATTTCAGCGTGGCAAATAACCGTCGGTGATTATTGTCGAACTGATGTTGCATTTGTGTAACAATAATTTGTATGCATATTATCGGCGTGCAACCCTTGGATGTCAAGCAGGTTTTTCATTTTTTTTGTAGCTGGTGGGGTGTTGTTTCTCTGGCTGGCAATAAAGGCAAAGTTGCGGAAATCGTGGACGACATTCGGCTGAAAATGAGCGGGACCGCTTTATCGCCGTTTATGTCACGGTGCCGGGCCCCCCTCCAGTACCTGCCGAACCTTGGTGGCAAGGTCGGGGAGGGAAAACGGCTTCTGGATGAAACAGAGTCCGTCGTCGAGCACGCCGTGATGGGCGATGGCATTGGCCGTGTAACCGGACATGAACAGGCATTTGAGCTGGGGTTGCAGCGACAGCAGGCTGCTCGCCAGTTCTTTTCCGTTCATCTCGGGCATGATGACGTCGGTTATCAGCAGCCGGATCTCACCCACGTGCTGCTGCGCCAGGCGGATGGCTTCGGCCGGTCGGTTCGCCTGCAGCACGGTGTACCCCTGGCCGGTGAGAATCAGGGTGGTCAGGTTCAGGATGGCAAGCTCGTCCTCCACGACCAGGACGGTCTCCTGTCCGCGCGGCGCCGGGAGCTCCGGGCCCCCTGCCGCCGAGGGGAGGGACCTCCCCTCATGCCGGGGCAGGTCGATGGTGAAGGTCGTGCCCAGACCCGGCTCGCTGTAGACGTAGATGAATCCTTTGTTCTGCTTGACGATGCCGAATACCGTGGAGAGCCCGAGGCCAGTGCCTTGGCCGACCTCCTTGGTGGTGAAAAAGGGCTCGAAGATCCTGTCCTGCGTTTCCTTCCCCATGCCGCAACCGTTGTCGCTCACCGAAAGCCGCACGTATTCGCCCGGCGTCACCTCGGCGTGGTGGCCGCAGTATTCCTGGTCGAGAACCAGGTTCCCGGTCTCGATGGTGATCCTGCCCACTCCCTTTATGGAATCGCGCGCGTTGACGCATAGGTTGGTCAGTATCTGGTCGACCTGGGAGGGGTCGAGTTTGAGCAGCCACAGGTCGCAGGCCGGTTGCCAGGCGAGCTCGATGTCCTCGCCGATGAGCCGCTGCAGCATCTTGAGCGTTCTGGCCACGGTCTCGTTCAGGTCCAGCACCTTGGGTGCAATGGTCTGCTTGCGCGCAAAAGCCAGCAGCTGCCGGGTCAGGTCCGCGGAGAGCTCCGCCGCGCTGCGAATCTCCTCCAGGCTGCCCCGGATCTTTTCCGGGTCCTTTTCGATGAGGGCGAGGCAGGCATGGCCGATGATGACGGTCAGCTTGTTGTTGAAGTCGTGCGCCACGCCGCCCGCCAGGCTTCCCACCGACTCCATCTTCATGGCCTGGAACAGCTGGGCCTCCAGCTTCTCCTTCTCCTGCTCCGCCTTCCTGCGGTAGCTAACGTCCCTTGCCGTGCTGGCGAATCCGAGCACCGCTCCCTTCTCGTCGGTCTCCCGGTGGATCGACCATGCCAGGTAGTGCTCCCGGCCGTCGGCGGCTACCTGCCGGTTTTCGTGAAAGAAGACCTCCTCCCCGTTGCCAAGCCACGAGCCGAAGGCCGCCCTGGTCGCCTCCCGGTCCTCGGGGTGTATGAATTCGAAGGCCGACCGGCCGAGGCACTCCTGTGGCGCCAGTCCGTAAATCTCCCGGGCGGCATGGTTCACGAACAGCAGACGCCCTTCGTTATCCACCCGGGTGATGAGGTCCGCGGTCCCTTCCACCAGGTCGTGGTACTGCTTCCGGCTCACCTTGAGCTTTTGCTCGGCGAGCGTGCGCTCGGTGATGTCGCGGATGAAGACAACCAGCTGTCCTCCCTTGGCGGGCCGGTACTGGACGGTTGACTCCGCGTCGAAAACGGTGCCGTCCTTGCGGCGGTGCCGCGACTCGAAGCGGTCCTCGCCCTGCGCCATGATTTTCCGCATGTGCTCCTGGACCTCCGCGACGCTCTCGATGCACTCCAGGTCGCTCACCTTCATCCCGGGCAATTCCTCGGCGCGGTAGCCGCTCATCCGGCAGTAGGCGTCGTTTGCCTCCAGGATTTGTCCCCGCGTGTCCACGAGCCAGAAACCGTCCATGGCCGCCTGGAGGATGGTCCGGTGGTGCTCCTCGCTTTCCTGCTTCTCCGCCAGCGCCTCGCGAAGTCTCCTGTCGATCTCGTCGAGGTTGCTGCCGGTCGATCTCGCCACGCGATGCACCACAAAGGCCGTGAGCACGACCATGACGATGACCTGCGCCGCCAGGACCAGCGCCCCGTTCACCTGGGGCACAGCCGACACGAAGCGGGACAGGGTGCTTTCCAAGACAATGGACGCCAGGATCAGGGGGAGGAAGGCCCGGGACAGCCGGGCGGAGGTCGAGGCCCCGATTAACCCGCGCATGGGGAAGCTTTCGGGGCCGGTTGCCGCCATCAAAGCGATCCCCAGAAACAGGATGGCGATCGCCGTGGTGGCCGCCATGGGTATCGTGCTGCCGTCGTACATGAGAGGCGAACCGTACAGGTAGGCAAGCAGCACGGTCGCCCCGATGAGCGAACTGAATGCCCCCAGCAGCGCCGCACAATCCCTGCCCCGTTGCGGCGGAGGGGCCTGCCCTGTGAAAAAAAGGAAAAGGATGCCCACCCCGTCCAGGACAAAGGTTGCCGCAGTGAAGGGTGAAATGACCCCGACCGGTATGCTACCCAGCCTCGGAGCCTGAAGTAGCCGGTCGTCGAAATTAAGGTCCATTCCGCCGGGCTTTTCGACGAGCGCCAGGAAGCAGAACAGGATGCCTGAAGCGACCAGTGCGGAGATGACGATCCGGCTGACGCCTTGCAAAGGCTTCCTGACCTGAATGAACAGTGTTGCGCCATAGAGGAGGAAACACCCCGCGGTTGTCGGGGCCATGGGGATGTAATCGGGAAGAATGCTTCCCAGGACTCTGAGTCCCGGAAGGTAACTGAGCAGGCCAGCGAGGGCGATAATGGCAGATGCGCAGGTTGCCGCGACAGCTGTTCTCCTGAACCGCAAGGCCATCGGGTTCGGCCACTGTCTTTCGGGGTGAGCCTGCTCTTTTCTTGTCATAGGGGGGTATCTCTTTGGTTGTCGTTTCACGCGGACAGAGTGCGATCCGCCTCTGCCGGCATTGGCCAAGCCTTGCAGATACCAGACAAGCGCAAGCATCTTGTACGACCACAAGTTACAGTCATTATCGGCAGGACAGCCCTTTTACTTAAATGTGCCGCGAAAGACGCTGAATTGCTTCCGATCCGGTGCCGCGCCAGCAAGTTCGCCGAGGGGACGCCCCTGGGCCGTTCACGAGTGCAAAATCTCGTCGCTAAAAAAGGCGACTACGTGCGGCACCGGCGCTTGAAATCCTTTCGTATGAAGAAGAGCCATTGTACCCCAAATCGGGCACGCTATGGATCATTACAGGTTCATTAGTATTACAGGGTGTTGGGGGGGGGGATGTGATTACTGGCAGTTAGCCCATAATGCTCTTCGGCACCGGCTATGCATCTTTTTGGTTTGAGGAATATTTTGGCTCCGGTATGACCTGCATGTTAGTAGTCCTATTCGGCGCAACTACAGTAGCACCTTAGTGATTGATAAGAACATCTGCCAAAACAGGGGAAATCACTCATGAAACGCACCACCTCTTTCCTCGTCGCCGAATTGATCGCCCTGTCGTTTTCCACAGCCGAAGCTTGCGCCCCCCCTGAAACCTATACCGACCAGAACGGAGACAAACGTCACGTCAGAGCTGATAAGGTTGATCGGGGGCATACTTCAACCAGAGATTCCAAGAAGAAAAATACCAACGAGAATGAAAGGCATATTTACAATAAGTCTTTGCAAGGTATCGGAGCAGTCAAACTGACAAACATGTAATCATTGCGGTTGCAGAACATCGAAGATATGGCGCTCAAGCGTTATTTGCAGAACGATTGCGCCATCGATGCCGGTCGTCCTATGCCGTCCTGAGCATCAGGAGTGACTCGACCGGTTGGTGACGATCCGATTCGGTTGTCCGATAACGACCCATCGCCTATCAATCGCGGAAGCTACATACAGCATTCACTATCTCCGCCATCATCTCTTCAGTGTTCTCCATCCTGTGCCCGCCTGTATCAAAGACGACGACTTTGGCATTCCCCGTGAAAAACCCGACGGCGAATTTGGGATCGACCACCGTGTCGTCTTTGCACACGAGTAGGGTTACCGGCAGCGATGGTCCCCGAGTCGGTGGTTCTCCGTAGTAATCGAGAGACGGGTTGAGAAGGATACAGCCCGAGGCGTTCAGTTGCGAGGCCCATTTCAATGCCCAGTAACCGCCGAGAGAGCTTCCGACTACATACAGCACCCTGTTCTGGAGAAAGGGGATCTGGTCGAAGTAATCCTTGAAGAAATCGTCGATCTCCTCGAATGATCTCTCCTTGGGTCTGTAGTCTGGAACCGAGACTATCGAATCGGGAAACCTGTCCTGAATCTCCTGGGCCTTGGAAGAATTCTTCGGGTCTGACTCCAGCCCGTGGATGAATATGATGTTCATGTCTTCGGTTCCCTCCGAGATACAGCGACATTTGCCATAGTGCCACCTACGCCGATCGGGTTTGCTGGAAAAACTGCAACCAAAAAAGCCTCTGTATTTCTACAGAGGCTTCCTTCGGTTCGCCCGTCAAAATCTCGACGGGCTAAATACTGCAACCTTCTTTGCAGTGCGATACGGGGCGAATACGAAATCTAGATGTCCACATAGGCGTAACCTCCTTTCTGGCTTTTAGGTAACTTCCGAAAGGTAATCATCGTGTGGTGTCGTGTCAAGGCAAGAAGACCAAAAAGCTCTTGTTTAATCCGATGCGTCTTGCGACCGGGATGGAACTGCGCACGATCTCGGTGTGGAAACCTGCCGGTCGAGACGGTCAATCAGGTTGAATTGTTGATCGAGATAAGGAACTCCAAGACCGCGAGAAGATTGATGAGCCTCTTGGAAAGGATTTTCCTTTTCTCTGGGTCGCCCGTCGAATTGAGTTTGGATCTAAGTATGTTGTATTGTTGATTTATGAGGTTGAACGGGTTAATTCTTCTCGTCATTTTCCCACCTCCACAAGTCGAACCGGATATGCTGCGATCTTGGTTACCCTGCTTGGTATGGGTTTCGTTGTACTTTGAAACTAAGGAATAAATGAGGAGCAAAAAAGGAAACCTGCTGGAATACAATGTCCTGTCGGCGGTTGGTGGGGAGCGCACTGATGAGGCCGGGCCAGTCAGTCCACTATTTTTTTCTGTTCCATGATTGTCGTGCACCCTTAACATGAATTTAATAATAGTTTGTTATGGTCGCAGCCTAACATAGTATCGATGCACCAATGTGATTAGGGAACTTTGCTGACCTATAAAAAGGGACCGGAAAGCCCGCTACGAAGTCGTACCGTAGCGGGCTTTTTCTTTTTTTTCCCCGAGGCTGTTCTTGAACCGAGCGATATCCGCCACCCAGTTCCTTAAGGTGAAAAGTCAATGCCCACCAATTAATCAAAGACATTTGTCATTATCGGGTGCGACGACTTCCAACCGAAGGCTCACCCGGACTGGGGTTTCGACTCCGGTCCGGGGTCTTTGTTGTCAAGAAGTTCAAATAAACCAGGAGGTATCATGCAAAGGATCATCCGTGTCGTTTTTGCTTTTCTGCTAGCCGTAGCCGCCCTTCCGGGGGCAGGCTTCGCCGCCGGGTTCAGTCCCGGCAACATCGTGGTGCTCAGGGCCGGCGACGGCAGCGGCGCCCTTTCCTCGGCGGCCGCCGCCGTGTTCCTCGATGAGTATTCCACATCGGGGAGCAAGGCCCAGTCCCTCGCCCTGCCGATAGCGGTATCGGGGAGCAACAAGCCGCTGACCGTAGCCGGCAGTTCCACGGCTGACGGCGCCCTGCGGCGCTCGGTCGACGGCCGTTACCTGACTCTGGCAGGCTATGCGGCAGCGCCTGGCACCTTGGCGATAGCCGGCACCACGAGCGCAGCCACCAACCGCGTGGTCGGCCGGGTGGATGCGTCCGGCGCCATCGACACGACCACCTCTCTTTCGGGCGCCTACAGTACCTACAACATGCGCGGCGCGGTCAGCAACGACGGGACCGGCTTCTGGACCGTCGGGAGCGGCTCCGGCGTTCAGTACGTCGCCTTCGGCTCCACCGGCGCGAGCACCACGATCAATTCGGCCGCTCCGACCAACCTGCGGGTTCCCGGCATCTACAACGGCCAGCTGTATGTCAGTTCCTCCTCCGGGTCCTACCAGGGGGTGGGCACGGTAGGTAGCGGTCTTCCTACAGCCGGTCCGGTAACCCCCACGCTTCTTTCCGGTTTCCCGACCGCAGCGGGTCACAGCCCCTACGGCTTCTTCTTTGCCGATGCGAATACCATTTACTTAGCCGACGACGGTAACATCTCGACTGCCGGTGGCGGTATCCAGAAGTGGACCCTGAGCGCCGGTACCTGGTCGCTCGCCAAGACCATGAACAACGGCACCGCTCTTCGGAGTGTGATCGGCTCTGTCAGCGGCTCCAACGTGGTACTCTACGCCGTCACCACGGAATCAAGCGCGAACAAGCTGGTAACGGTCACGGATGTCCTTACCGAAACCGTCCCCACCTTTCCCGCGTTCACCACCCTGGCAACCGCGCCGACCAACACCGCGTTTCGCGGCGTCGACTTTGCCCCCACGTCCCCCACCGTAACGCTGAGCACCGCCACGGCGGGGACCGGCAGCGGTTACATCACCGGTGCCAATAGCACCTACAACATCGGAAGCACCGCCACCATCACCGCCAACCCGAACACCGGCTCGACCTTCAGCGCCTGGAGCGGCTGCTCGACCGCCACCACCGCGACCATTAACCTGACCATGGACGCCAGCAAGTCCTGCACGGCCAACTTTGTCGAAACCCTCATCCCTGTCGACGGCGCCTGCGGCACCGACAACGGCAAAACCCTCGCGGCAACCGCTCCCTCCAATCTCTGCGCCACCGGCGCCGCCTCCGCGGTAACCGGCAACGGGCACCCCTGGAACTGGAGCTGCGCCGGCTCGAACGGCGGCAACACCCCTTCCTGCACCGCCTCGATCCAGAGCTACACCCTGACCTTCGCCCACGACGGCAACGGCACCCTTTCCGGAACCAACCCCCAGACCGTCGACTTCGGCGGCACCTCCTCCCCGGTCACCGCCCAGCCCATCTCAGGCGGCATCTACAATTTGCACAACTGGACCGGAACCAACGGTTTCACAACGACCACCTCGAACCCCCTCACCGTGAGCAACGTAAGCGCCAGCCAGACCATCACGGCGAACTTCAAGGGCGGCTTCACCATCTTCCACGTGAACGACACCCATGCCCGGGTCACCCCGCACAAGTGGGTGGTCACCGAGCACGGCAACAACACCACGCCGGTGTTCGAGGATGTCGGCGGGGCCGCATTCCTGGCGGGCGAAATGCTGCAGTTGACCGCGGCTCAGCCCAACTCGCTGGTGCTCGACGCCGGCGACATCTCCGAGGGTAACCCGATCGGGGACATGAACGGCAACGGCGCCATGACTCAGTTCTACTCCCTTCTCACCGCAAAACTGAAGGCGCAGCGCGGCCGCGGCATCGATGCCATGGTCATCGGCAACCACGACGTGCGCGACGCCACCTACATGAACAACATAGAGGCGCTCCGGAGTGCGGGCGTGCCGGTCATCTCCGCCAACCTGGTGGACGTGAGCACCGGGCAGCCGCATTTCCCCGCCTACACCACCGTGACCATCAACGGCACCAAGATAGGCATCCTCGGCTACACCACCTCGGCTTCCGAAGTCGGCGCCTCGCTTTCCAGCTCGCTCGCGGTCGTGGCCTGCGACTGGAGCGGCACTGCCGCTCCCTGCCACCTGGCAGACTATGTCAACACCCTGCGCAATACCGAGGGGTGCGACGTGGTCGTGCTGCTCGCCCATGTGGGACACAGCGCCATCGTCGACCCGACGACGCCGCTTCTGGTAGACAACGCCGTGGCGAAAGTACCGGAAGTAGTCGTTACCGGCCACTGGCACACCTGGGCCGACACGGTCTGGCAGCCTGAGCAGTTGAACTACAAGACGATCTTCACCGAGTCCGACAGCTACATGAAGTTCATCGGCGAGCTGAAGGTGACCGACAACGGCGCCTACGTCAGCTCGACGCAGCACGTGGTCCGCGACGCCGACATCACCCCGGATCCGGAGGTGAAGACGCTGATCGACAACATCACCGCACAGTACGACGCGGCCCATCCGGGACACCCGGTGGACGAAATCATCGGCTACACCGCCGACAACCTGATGCTGGACAACACCATGAAGTGGTGGTCCGCCAACGAGTACCCCTGGAGCGGCAACAACACGGCCGGCGAGTGGATCTGCGACGCCCTGCGCTGGAAAGCGGAGCAGCTCTTCGGCCAGTGCGACCTCTCCATCGAGTCGGGCGGCGGCGTGCGCTCCGACATCCCCGCCGGACCGGTCAGCTACCTGCAGGCCTACGAGACCTACCCGTGGGGCGACGACTTCTTCGCCCGTGTCAACATGACCGGCCAGGAAGTCGTCAACTACCTGAAGCTCACCAACATGGACGCCGGCTTCTCCAGCGCCCTGGATGTCACCGCCTTTGACGGCATTTCGACCGGCGTCCTCTTCAACGGTCAGCCAATCGACCTGAACCACACCTACACGGTGGCAATCAGCAACTACATGTACTCCAATCCGCCCACCGGCTGGACCTGGTCGGACACCGCACCGAAAACCTCGTCCTATCTCTGCCGCGACGGCCTGATCGACTACATGCGTTCCCAGCACGGGACCTCCTCCACCGCGTACCAGGTCGGGGGCGATCGCTACCACCTGAACACGGAGTTTTCCGGCGGCTACCGCGCCGTTGTCACCATGATGAACGACAACGACACCAAGCCGACCTTCGACGACGCCTTCATCCGCTTCCTCGCAGCCACCCCCGAGACGCTGGCGCGCCTTGGATCGCACCAGGTGCCGGCCGACCTGGTCAACGCCGACGGCAGCATCAACCCCGCCAACCGCCTGGCCGAGGCGGAACTGTTCCGCAGCACGCTCGGCTTCAAGACCGGCGTTCTCAAGCCGGGCGACATCATCGAGACCTGGGGCAAGGGGAGCTTCTACGGCGGCGACCCCGAGTTCGTCGACCAGGAAGGGATCTACGCCGACGGCGTCGAGTTCAAGATCGTAGGGCACGACGAGAGCCTCGCCAAGCCGGTCTTCATGTCGTCGGTAAACGCGTTCTGGAACGACCAGTACAAGAACCACTACCTGCAGTTCCTGGCGAAAAAGTCGGGCACCAGCTCGGCCACCGACCAGAATGGCCAGACCGTCTCGGTCATGGACGTCACCGGCTACGCCTCGAAGACCCTTCCCGGAAACCTGGGCGACACCCTGCTCATCTCCGGCGTCCTCACCATGGACGGCTTCGGCCTCCGTTTCCGCTGCGATCACGCCGCGACCGGCACGGTAGCGCTCCCCGCGGCCTCGGCCGTTTCCTCCCGCCTCGCTCCGGTAGCCCCGGGGACGAGCGCGTCATCGATCAACCTGAGCGCCACCGCTTCCGTCAACTCGGGAACCTACTACCTGACGCCGCTGGCCGATGCGCAGGTGGAGAGCGGCTCCCCCGCGAGCAACTACGGCACCGGCACCAACCTCTACCTCCAGAGCGCCGCCAGTGGTTCCTACGGCAACGAGCGCGCCTGGCTCAAGTTCGACCTCTCGGGCATCCCGAGCGGATCGACCATATCCGCCGCCTCCCTGCAGCTCTGGAACTGGAAGTCCACGGGAGCGTCGCTTAACGCAGAAGTGCACGGCGGCAGCGACGACAGCTGGACCGAAGGTGGCCTGAACTGGAACAACCAGCCTGCTTTCGCCGATACGGCACTCGACACCCAGACGCTCGCCTCCGGGAGCAGCAACCTCTGGTACAGCTGGAACGTCACCTCCTTCGCCCAGGGGAAAATGAGCGGCAACAAGCTGGTCTCCCTGGTCGTCAAACCGGTTACCGAGGGATCCGGCGACGCGACGTCGCCGAGCTACGGCTTCGACGCCAAGGAGTACGGCAGCAATACCCCCGTGCTCCAGGTAACCACCCTGGCTACCGGAAATACCGTGGCACAGGTCCAGTTCTTCTACCGCTATTCCTCCGACAACTCAAACTGGGGTTCCTGGACCTCCGCCGGCGTGGCTAATACCGGCGCACCTTATACGGCGAACTTCTCGTTCCCCGCAACCGGCTACTACGAGTTCTACAGCCAGGCCACCGACAGCGGCGGCAACGTAGAACCTGTGGCGGCCATCGCCCAGACCGCGACCTACTACACCGCCACCCCGGCCTGGTACCCGATGGTCTCGCTTTCGGGGCTCTATCGGAGATACGACGGCGCCAGCAAGTCGGCCGCCGTCTCCACCATACCGTCCGGCACCTCGGTTACGGTTACCTATAACGGCAGCCAGGTCCAACCGACGGCTGCGGGAACCTATGCCGTTTCGGTCACTCCCCAGGGCTCCACGGTTGCCATCAACGGCGTGATGAACATCGTCAAAGGCATGGCAACGGACTCTTTCGACAACCTGAACTACGTCTACGACGGCCAGGCGCAAGCAACCACGGTCAGCACCATCCCGTCCGGCGTAACTACCGTCATCACCTACAACGGCTCCAGCAGCGCGCCGACCAACGCGGGAAGCTACCCGGTCCAAGCCGTCATTAGCGACCCCAACTACCAGGGAAGCACTATTGCCGGCACCCTGACCATCGCCAAAGCCTCGGCCGGCGTCTCCCTCAGTAACCTGAACTTCACCTACGACGGAGCAGCGAAACCGGCCACGGTTAGCACAACCCCGCCGGGCCTTGGCACCGTCATTACCTATAACGGTTCCACCACACAGCCGAGTAGCGCGGGAACCTATGCGGTGGTAGCCGCCATCAACGACCCCAACTACCAGGGGGGTGCCACCGGCACCCTGACCATAGCTCCCAATCCGGCGTCCTCGTTCAGCGTCACCACCTCGGGATTCGTGAACAACCGGGCTGCCAAGACCTATCACGGCACCATGACCATCAAGAACATCAGCCAGGCGACCGTTTCCAGTCCCTCCGGTGTACAACTCAACAACCTGACCGCGGGTGTCACCCTGACAAGCATGGTAGTTCCGCCCGTGCAGTCGCTTGCTCCCGGAATGTCGATCTCGGCATCTCTTGATTTCAGCAATCCGTTGAATAAGCCGATCACCTTTACCCCGGTCCTCCTCCCGTAGGCGGAGAACTCGGAGCATCAAGCTGTCACCCTGCCGGCAGGCGTGACCTGCCGACGGGTTGACTGCTCGTAGTGCGGGAATTATCGCGCTGCCAACCGAAAAAACGTCCCTCCTAGCCAAGTGCCATGCCCCCTCTGCTGAACGAGGAGAGGGGGGTATGGTTGCGATGATTTTGGATGTCGATGCTGGTGCCGGAGTTTGTTGAAGCGTCCGAAGACGATGATGAGCTGGTATCTCCGGGACAGCCCTTCTACTTGAATGTGCCGCGAAAGACGCTGAATTCCTTCAGATCCGGTGCCGCGTCAGCAAGTTCACCGAGGGGACGCCCCCTGGCCGTTCACGAGTGCAAAATCTCGTCGCTAAAAAAGGCGACTACGTGCGGCACCGGCGCTTAAAATCCTGAAGGGTGAATTCATCTTTTTTTCCCTTGACGCCTCAAGCGATTATGTTAAATTTAATTAAATTTATCTAAATTTTCTGGAGGTGACGTATGGGGGTGGAGGAATACGACGTCGTTGAAACCCTTTTTCGCAAGCAGAGTTTCCCCGAGTACTACATGACCCTGTCTGGTCTGGCAGATGGCCTGGAAGCCAACGAACTCTACAACGCCAACCGGCCTGATCATGTCCCTGCCGGGGGGAGGTTCAGGGAGCATGTAACCAACATGAAGGACCTGGGGGTTGGCGCCGACCGGGGAGACGCCCTGCTCAAGGAGCAGCGCCAGGCCGTACGTGACCTTTCCGAAATCGACCTGGATGCCTCGGTCAGCTACATGAGGACCATCGCGATAAACAAGAGAGATCCGACCATCCTTCGCGCGTTGGGCTTGCCGTCCAAGGCTAATCATCAAAAGAGCACTCGCAGGGGTGTGTCGGCGCAGGTCGAAATTCATCTGGAATTGAAACACCTGAAGGGTGAATCCGGAACTATCATCGTCATCGGGCACCATGTCCGCAACGGCGGCCCGTATCTGATCAACCTCTGCAAAGGGGAGCCGACCTCGGAGGAGAGCTGGTATAACCCCGGAGGCCACCTCAACAATTGCGGCAAAATAATCCTCAGGGGACTCGACCCGGCCAACAAGTACTACGTCAGGATGAGGACCGATCGTCCCGAGGGTCCGGGGAATTGGTCCCAGCCTGTATGGATCATCGTTTTGTAAACCTTCTCCTTCCACTTCCGCGCGTCGGCCTGCCACTGAACCGGCAGACCGGCGTCGTCAAGGCTTCTCATCGCCCGTTCTTACCCTCCCCAATAAAGCCGGACACTTCAGCCGATCCGAAACCCACTCCAAACCAGTGGCCGCCGGTAATAGGCGAAATCGTACGGAACCGGCAGTAGAAATTCGGCGTCGCGAAATCCCATGGCAAAAGAATCTGACGACGTGGCGAGCCGGCGCTTGAAATCCTGAAACGTGAATTCAAATCGCAAAAAAAGCTGATGACGCGCGAAACCGGCGCGAGAAATTCGGAAATGAAAAATCTCGGCGGGTGTCAAGGTAGTTGTCGCCTCTGCTGAAATTATGCAGCATCAAGAAGTTTCGTTTCCACCTTTGATTCAGGGTTCAGATAAACCGTCTCCACGGGCTTCCAATTCCTGGTATTTTTGGA